>JADMIO010823401.1_pt1 | contig 65163 bp, 55 predicted proteins | sample 8958161 | NCBI WGS metagenome assembly JADMIO01 (sample SAMN16585339, study PRJNA669376) | soil metagenome | isolation source: Crop rotation soil | place: USA: Cullars Rotation, Alabama | collected 2011
GCCGCGACTTCAAGTCACGTGAATTCCAAGCTTCGGATCCCACTGTGCTGGAAAGGCAGGCGCGGTCGAACGCGGCGTCTTTGATTTCTTTGAACGTGCCGCGATTACCGGCCAGGGCTTCCCACAGTCCCTTGAGCCACAGGAAAATTTCCTCGGCTTCCACCGGGCGACGGCTGTCGATGCCGGTCCGGCCGAGCGGTCCCATCGCGCCGATGCACAAACGCGTTTCTTCCGGCAGGCCGTGGATGAAAACGCGCCCGATTTCGAAGAGGCCGGCCGCTTGCACCTGGCGCGCCCGGTTGCGGCCCAGCGTCTCCGTCATTTGCGGAATCAACGAGGCCCGCAGCACGGATTGATCGGCATTGATCGGGTGGGGCAACACGATGCGCTGCGCCACATCGACGCCGAATAAATTCAAAAGCGATTCGGAGACGAGGCTGTAGTTGCAGATTTCATTCAGGCCCAACGCGGCCGCGCGCGCACGCAGGCCGGCCAGCGCGCGGGACGGGCGATCGTCGGCGCGCGGGTCGATGCGGGCCGACGGCGTGTTCGACGGGATCTTGTCCAATCCGTAAATGCGTATGAATTCCTCCGCGAGATCGACGTCGCTCGCCAGGTCCAGGCGGAAGGAAGGCACCGTCACGGAACAGGATTCCGCGCCCGCTTTTTCCGCGCCGAGTCCGAGGGCGACAAAGGTCCGCATGATTTCCGCGTCATCCGCCTCCACGCCCACGAGGTTTCGAACGCGTTCGAACCGGCAGATGATTTTTCGCGGCGCCGGCGGCTGGGGATAGAGGTCCACCACCGCGGAGACCCGCGTAACGCCGGCATGTTGTCTCATCAAGTCGGCGGCGCGGCGGCTCGCCCATTCCACGTTGGCAATGTCGACTCCGCGTTCGAACCGGTAGGAAGATTCCGTGGAGAGGCCCAGCCGTTTGGCCGTGGCGCGGACCGCGGACGGTTTGAAGCAGGCGCTTTCGAGCAGCACGGTGGACGTTTCGTTGCGGATTTCGCTGCCCGCGCCGCCCATCACGCCGGCCAGCGCGACCGGCTGCCGCGCGTCCGCGATTACAAGTGTTTCGGATTTCAGCTCCCGGTCGATGCCGTCCAGTGTCGCCATTTTTTCACCGGGATTGGCGCGCCGCACGACGATGCGTCCATCGGCCAGCAACGCCTGGTCGAATGCGTGCAGCGGCTGTCCGCATTCGAGCATCACGTAGTTCGTGATATCGACGACATTGTTAATGGCGCGGATCCCGGCGTGCTCCAGCCGGCGCTGCATCCAGTCGGGCGCGGGGCCGATTTTAACATCCTTCAACGTGCGCGCAGTGTAACGCGGACAACCGTCGCTATCTTTCACCTCGACGGCCGGGGCCGGACCGCCGTTGTCCAAAGAGTGAATTTCGGGAATCTTTAAGGTCCGGCCGTAGATCGCCGCCAGTTCGCGCGCGATGCCGATAAAGCTCAACAAGTCCGGCCGGTTGGGGGTGATTTCGAGATCGAACACAATTTCCGGCGGGCCCAGCACGGCGGACAAGGCCGTTCCAGGCACCGTTTTCGGATCGAGCGTCAACAGCCCCGACGGATCGTTGGACTGCAACAATTCCACCGCGGAACAGAGCATGCCGAAGGATTCGACGCCGCGTAATTTCGCGGCTTTGATCTTCAATTTGCCGTCCGGCATCATCACGCCGATCGGCGCGAACGGATATTTTCCGCCCGCGGCAACGTTCGGCGCGCCGCAGACGACCTGCAGTTCCTCTTTTCCGTCGAAGACGCGGCAGACGGACAATTTGTCCGCATTGGGATGTTTATCCACGCTGCGCACTTCGCCGACGACGAGGCCATCGTAGGTGGCGCCGATCGTTTCGATAGCTTCCACTTCGATGCCGGCGAAGGTCAGGCGTTCGGCGATCTGCGCGGTGGACTCCGTGAGGTCCACGTAATCTTTGAGCCAGGACAGGGGGACGCGCATTAGAATTGCTCCAGGAAGCGCACGTCGTTTTCGTAAAGCATCCGGATATCGGGAACGCCGTAGAGAATCATGGCGATGCGTTCCACGCCCATGCCGAAAGCGTAGCCCGTTACTTCATCGGGCGCGTAGCCCACGGCCGAGAATACTTTCGGGTTCACCATGCCGGCGCCGGCAATTTCGATCCATCCGCTGTGCTTGCAGACGCGGCACCCTTTCCCGCCGCAAACGTGGCAGGAAAAATCCACTTCCACGCTGGGTTCCGTGAACGGGAAAAAATGGGGACGCATGCGGATCCTCACGTCCTGGCCCATGAGCTCGCGCATGAAATAACCGAGGTCGCCCTTGAGGTCGGCCAGCGAAACCTGGCGGTCCACGTACAACCCTTCGACCTGGTGAAAATTCGCGCTGTGCGTGGCGTCCGTCGTGTCGCGCCGGTAACAGCGGCCGGGCGCAATGATGCGGACGGGCGGACGGTGGGCCTGCATGTAGCGAATCTGGACGGGCGACGTGTGCGTGCGGAGGAGCCGGCCGTCCGCGAGATAAAACGTATCGTGGCTGTCGCGCGACGGATGTTCCGCGGGGGTATTCAACGCGTCAAAATTGTGGAATTCGTCCTCGATGTCGGGACCGTCGGCGACGGTGAACCCGATCGTTCGAAAAATCGCGGAAGCCCGCTCAATGATCTGGGAGATCGGATGATGTGTGCCCAATCCGCGCCAGCGCCCGGGCAGGGTGAGGTCGAAGGAGCCGGCCGCTTCCGAGGACGCGCCGGCCTGGAGTTCTTCGCGGCGGGCATCGATCAGGGCCTGCACCTCGGTCTTGAATTCGTTCGCGCGCTGGCCGATTTCCTTGCGCTCGCCCGGATCAGCCTGGCCGATGCCTTTCATAATCTCGGGCAGCTTTCCGTTCCGGCCCAGGTACTTGATGCGGACAGCTTCCAGCGCCGCGGCGTCGGCGGCCGCGGCCGCTTCGCCGAGGGCCGTCTGTTTCAAGGCAATGAGATCGCTGGCTTTCACAAAAAAGTTCCAATGATTGGAAAAACCGCGGGAAACTGTTCCAACGGTTGGAAATTGGTAACCGCGGGTCGCCGGGCAAGCGAGTTATTTTTTAGGGGTGGAACGGGCGGGAAAATTCCGCGCGTTGCCGTTTAAAAATTCTGGTTGCCCCACGCGGCCAGGACTTTGCTGAGCACCAGGTTGGTCAGGCTCAGGTTGAAATCGCCGGCCATCGGGTCGTCCGTGCTGGGCGTCCCGGCCGTAGGCGTGATGACCTGTTCGCCTTCGCCGTCCTGCGATTGCGCGGTCGGCTGGAGATCGCGCGGAAGGGACGCCTCATGTTTATTGGCCTCGTTTTCATCGGTGGCGCTGGCCGTGGGGGCGGGCGTCTCGGACGTGGATGCTTCCTTGCCCGAAGAGGGCTTGGGCTCAAGAGCGATATGTTCATCCACACCGACGGGGCTGTTCAGCATCGCGACCAGCTGCGGCATGCGGAGATTGATCCAGTGGGAAATCCACATTTTTCCCTCGGGCAGCACGAGCGTCCAATACTGCTGGTTACCGATTTTGAGCCAGTGCGAGCTGTCGAGTTTCCGCGGCATGACGCCGGTCATGAATACGTTCACCACCTCCGTGCCGTCGATGGCGGTGTCCAGGATATCGGCTTCCGTGCTGACCAGCGTGCCTTCTTCGCCGTCGGTCATCATGATCCCCGAATTTTTCTTGCCCACTTTCAGCGAGAGATACAGGTCGGGCGCCGTGTCGAGGTTGAGGATGGCCAGCGCCATGTTCACGCCGTCCTGGTCCTGCGCGGCGGAACAGGAAACGAGGGGCAAGCACAAGAACGCGTTATTATAGTGGCGCTCTTTCCGGCCGCCCACGAAATGATCGGCGACGAGGCCCATCAGCGGCTGCGTGCGCTCGATCCGCCCGCTGCGATGCTTGGCCGCGTAGAGGCTGAGCCCCGGCGACGCGAACGATTCGGAATACAGCGCAACGCCGGGAAACATCTGGATAAACTGGATTTCAACGATCGGGTCGGCTTCGTTGGATGACTGCTTCGGGTCGATCTTCACTTTGCCCGCGATCATGGGGATATTGGCGCCGAGTTCTTCGAGCGTGAGATCCTTGGATGCGCCCTGGGCGCCCCGGCGCGGCATGCCGGACGCGTCGGCCGTGGTCTGGTCGCGAATGCCCACGCCTACGCGCTGGAAAAAATCCTTGATGAACGGCGGCGCTTTGCGCGGCGCGAGACCCTGCTTGGCCTCGGCCACCTGGACCGTCCGCCGCAGCAGGTATTCATTGTCCGCAAACTTTTTCGTCGGCCGGAGTTCGATGAGCTGGCCCGTTCCGTCTTCCGTGACATACAACGAATGCGTGTCCGGGTTCACGATGACGGATTCGATGGTGGAAAAACCGTCCGCGAGCGTCGTCGCGTCGCCGGTCGTGGGATCGATGCGCAAGAGGCGTCCCGAATTCGCGTCGCTTCGCGGCACGGGATCCGAACTCTTTGCGTCGGAGGGTTTGGATTCCTGCGCCACCACGATGGCGCCGTCCGGCATCACGGCCAGGCCTTCCACGTTTTTCACGGCTTTCGATACGTCGGCCATCGCGCACTGGCGGACCGCGTCCCAGCAGGTGACGCCGCCCAGCGCTTCTTCGCCGACGACCAGGATGTCTTCGTCGCGCGAGAGCGCCACGGCGGAAAAACCGGCGAGCGGGCCGCAGTCGACGATCCACCAGTCGCTCGCGTTGTCGCGCACAAATACGCCGCCGGACACGATGGTGGGCAGGCGCTTCTCGTCCTCCAGCTCCGAACCGGCCAGGAACAACCGTCCGTCGGACGCAATCTTGACGTCTTCCCACGCGTAGGAAACCGAGGTTAGGGGCACGGGAATGACATGGGCGGAGGCGAATTTTCCGGCCGCGTCGGGAATGAACTCGAGGACGCGTCCGCCCGGGACGTCTTCCACGACGAATAAATGGCCGTCTTTCGAAAACGCAATGCCTTCGGGACTAGTGAGGTTATTGCGCAACCACGATTGGCTGTCGCGGCCCGGCCCGATGGCCCACGACGGGATATCGTCGATGACGTTGATTTTTCCCTCGATGACCGGAACGACCGTTCCGTTGCGGAGCAGGGAAACGCGGCCGGCGCCTTCTTCGGAAAAGTACAATTCGTGGGTGAGGGGATGGATGGCGAGGCCGTCCGGTGCCTTCAAGTTGCGGGCCACGACGAATGCTTCGAAATCCCCGGTGATGCGGTCGAGCTTGTCTTCAGCCCGAGCCGTGGAAACTAACAAAGCCACCAGCAGCCCAAATGCGGAATACGTTTTCATCCGACCCCCCCCGGTACACTGAAAAACAGTGTTGCGGGATTATATAGATAAGACCCCAAAACTCAACATTATTGGGATTGGGCGGAGCGGCTTGCCCCCAAGCCGCTAAACGCGTTGAGGGCAACGCGTTCCACCAAGATCGCAGCCGATACGCGAAGCTACGCGTTGCTCTCGGGATACACGAGGGCCTCTTCCCACTTCCATGAGATGGAAACGAACGCGCCCTCGGCGCGCGGGACGGTCCCGCGGCGACGGGCTTCTAATACATGGAAAATCGAATTGCCGCTGCGCACCAGGTATTCGGTGGAGTGGCCGAGGAATTGGGACTGGATGATCTGGCCGCGAAAACCGGTCTCGCCCAGGGTCGTGTTTTCCGGGCGGATCATCACGCGCACGGCATCGCCGGCCGACATCATGCCCACGCACGTTGCTTCCACGTCCTGGTCGCCGGCGCGAAGCCGGGCCCGCCGGCCCTCAACGCGGACGACCTGGCCCGAAATAAAATTCGCCTTGCCGATGAATTCCGCCACGAACAGGTCCGCGGGCTGTTCGTACACTTCAATCGGCGTCCCGCACTGGAGAATGCGGCCCCCGCGCATCACGGCCAGGCGGTCGGACAGGGTGAGGGCCTCCTCCTGGTCGTGCGTGACATATATAAAGGTGATGCGCGTTTCGCGCTGCAGGCGTTTCAGCTGCTCGCGCAACTCGGAACGGATTTTCGCATCCAGCGCGGAGAGCGGCTCGTCCAGGAGCAGCACGGCCGGTTGGTCCACGATCGCGCGCGCCAGCGCGACGCGTTGCTGCTGCCCGCCCGAGAGCTGCGAGGGCTTCCGGTTTTCGAAACCGCTGAGCTGCACCAGTTCCAATGCCTTCCCGATCATCTGGCCCGTTTTTATTTTTTCCAGGCCCTTGAGCTGGGGTGCGAAGGCGACGTTTTCGTGCACGGTCAAGTGGGGGAAAAGCGCGTAGTCTTGGAAGACCGTGTGCACGTCCCGCCGATACGCGGGAACGTCCGAAACGTCTTGGCCCTTGATCATGACGCGTCCGGAATCCGGCAGTTCGAACCCGGCAATGAGCCGGAGCGTGGTTGTTTTTCCCGAGCCCGACGAGCCCAGCAGCGTGAAGAATTCGCCGGGCTCGATGGTGAGGTCGACCCGGTCCACGGCCTTGACCGCCCCGTAGTGGCGGCTGACGTTTTCCAGGATGACAGCTTTTTCCGACATGGTTATTCCCGCGCCAGTCGCTGGCTTAATACCACCAGAATTCCGGAGACGACGAGGATGATCGTGACCGTGGCATTGATTTCCGGCGTCATGCCGAATCGGAGGCGCGACCAGATGGCCATGGGCAGCGTGTTCTGTTGGCCGGTCAGGAAAATGGTCACGATGATCTCATCGAAACTCAACGTGAAGGCCAGCAGCGCGCCCGCGATCAAGGCGGAACGGATGGCCGGGAAAACGACCCGGGTGAAGGTTTGCGTGGGCGTCGCGCCGAGGTCGGCCGCGGCTTCCTCCAGGCTGCGCGGCAGGCGCGCCACGCGCGCGGCCACCATGTTGAATACGACCGGGAACCCGAACGTGGCGTGGCCGGCGATGACGGTGGCGAAGCCTAGAGGAAATTTGATGGCCGCAAAAAACATCAGCATGGCCACGCCGGTGACGATGCCGGGCAGCAGGATGGGCAGCATGACGGCGGCGCGGAACGCGCCGCGCCCGAAAAATTTGTAGCGCTGGATGGCGAAGGCCCCGAGCGTGCCCAGGAGGGATGCGATGAGCGTGGCACTGGCGGCGACGCGGAGGCTGTTCATCAGCGCCTCGCGCAGGCGGTCGTCGTTCAGCGCGTCCTGGTACCAGTGCAGCGTCCAGCCCTTGATGGGGAACGCGAGCACGGACCCTTCGCTGAAACTGAATAGGATGATCACCAGGATGGGCAGGTGCATGAAGAGATAAACGAGCAGGGTGGCGGAGCCGAGGAGCCATTTCATGGTTTTAGTTCCGAGTTCTGAGTTCCGCGTTCCGTGATTGATATTCTGTTGTTGAGTAGTGTGCGTCTTGGTCTTCTCAACGCAGAACCCGGAACTCGAAACTCGGAACTCATAAATTCTCCATCACGCCCTTCTTGGAAAGCACGGCCATGATCATGAAAATGACGAGTACCACGATGACGGCGAAGGCGGAGCCCAGCGGCCAGTTGGCCGCGACGCCGAATTGGCTGTAGACGAGGTTGCCCACCATGATGCCGCCGGAGCCTCCGACGAGTTGCGGCGTGATGTAGTCGCCCATGGTCAGGCTGAAGACGGAAAATGCGCCGGCCAAAAGTCCGGGCAGCACAAGGGGAACGACGATGCGCCGGAACGTGGTGAGCGGACCGCCGCCCAGGTCGGCGGACGCTTCCAGGAGCCGGCGCGGCAGCCGTTCGAACGCCGTGACCAAGGGCAGGATCATGAACGGCAGCCAGATGTAGCAGAGCGTCAGAATGACGGAGAACTGGTTGTAGAGAAACAGTTTTGAGGGTTCGTCGAGGATCCCCGTCATCACCAGCACTTTGTTCAAGACCCCGTTGTAGCCGAGGATGATGCGCCACGCGAAGACGCGCACGAGGTAGCTCGACCAGAGCGGCAGCAGCACGAGGATCATCAGCGTCTGTTTGAACCGGCCCGCGTAGAACGAAAGAAAATAGGCGACCGGGAAGGCGAGGAGGGCGTCGATCAGCGTCACCGTGTTCGCCACGTAAAACGTGCGCCACAGCGTGTTGCGATAGCCCTTGTTCGAAAAAGCGTCCACAAAATTTTCCCATGTGAAGGTCCGGATGACGTGCACGTACTCGTGATGCATGAAGGCGTACGAAAGCAGCATCATCAGGGGAATGAAATAGAGCACCGTCATCCACGTGAACGGCGGCAGGAAACACCCCCAGAATCCGGCCCCCCGGGGGCGCGCGTCGTTACGTGAGAGAGCAACCACGAAGTGTGACCTGTAATTTGTAACCTGTGATCTGAGTCAGATTACCGGTCACAGATCACAGGTCACATTCTTTTATTGGCCGCGGAATTCGTTCCAGAGCGCGGTCCAATCGTCGAGGTTTTGGACAGTCTCCCAGAAATGTATTTTGCCGAAGAACGAATCCAGGTCGTTGATGTGCATGTCGGCCTTCTCTTCTTCGGTCAGGATGGGAACGATGAGGCTCGAGACCGGCCAGTACCCGCTGGCCACGGTCAGGGCTTTTTGCGCGTCGCCTTCCAGCATGTAATTCATCCATTGGTGCGCGGCTTCCGCGTGCGTGGAGCCTTTGATGATCATCCACGAATCCGACCAGCCCGTGGTGCCTTCCTTCGGAATCGTGGCCGCGACGGGAAAGCCTTCCTTCTTCAACTGCTGGATGGTGACGGGCCAGCCCCAGCCGAACACGATTTCCTTGTTGAGGAAAAGCTGCGAGAGCTCGCCCTGGCTGGTCCAGAATTTCCGGATCTGCGGGCGCAGCGCCATCAGCTTTTCCTTGATGCGCCCGTTCAAGTCCTCCTTGGAGAGTTGGTAAATGTTCGGGTAGCCGAGCCACAGCGCCACGTCGGCGATGATGATCGAGTAGTCGTTCAGCGAAACCTTTTCGTTGTACGCCGGGTCATAAAGGACCTCCCAGCTTTCCGGCGGGGTTTTTACGACGGATGAATCGTAGATGAGGTAGTCCGGCCCCCACGCGATGGAAATGCCGTACGGTTTTCCGTCAAACGTGTTGTAGGGCGGCTTCTTGAAAAGGGGGAACAGCTGTTCGTAGTTGGGCACCTTCGCCAGATCGATGGGCTCCAGCAATCCGGAGTCGTACAGGCGTTTGGTCAGGTCGCCCGACGCGGTCACCACGTCGTAGGTGCCGCCGCCGCCGGCCTTGATCTTGGCGTACATCTCGTCGGACGATCCACAGTAGGTGGCCTGAATCTTGTAGCCGGTCTTCTCCGTGAACTTCTGCGCGAAGGAGTCATCCATGTAGCCTTCCCACCCGATGATGCGCAACACCTTGTCGTCCGCGGCACCCGCGTTGAGGGCCATCGCGCCCAGCGCGGCGATGAGGAGTGAAGTGAACCAGGACGCGCGGGCAACCGAAGGATACGTCTTACATTTCATAACTACGCCTCCAGAGGTGGGAATGGCGGGACTCACCGTGAATACCGCCTTGCTTGCGATAAGCAGACTGAAATCCACCGGGGTTGTCAAGTGCAGCGCGTCACGATGTCCCGCATCGTCTCTTCGTGCTGCTCAATTTGCGCGACCAGCGCGAATTGCGCGCGGCTGCGGTCCAGGTTGTGCCCGTCGCGGTGCGTTTTGAAATAGCAATCGCCCAATAGGAAATCGGTCAGGAACCGGATGCCGGTTTCCAGCGTGACGACTTTACCGGAGAACGCGAGCAGGTCCTTTTCCGTTTTATTTAGAAGCGCGCCCGCCGCCGCCAGGTATCCCTGCGCGAGCGCGGCAAACATCGGCAGTTGTAATATTACTTTGGACAGGTCGCGTTCGTCCTCCGCCGCGGGGCTGGTTACGGTGCGCACGAGATCGCCAAAATCGTACAGGACGTTCCCCGGCATCACCGTGTCGAGATCCGTGATGCCGGCGGCGCGGCCCGTTTCAACGTCGAACAGGACGTTATTCAATTTGGTGTCGTTGTGCGCGATGCGATCGGGAATTTCGCCCGCGTCCTGTTTGCGCTGGAGCACGTGGGCGACGGTTTCACGTTTCAACACGAAATCGATTTCCGGCCTCGCGACGCTGGCCCGATGGAGCGGATCGGCGGCGATCGCTTCCTGGAGCGCGCGGAATCGGGCCGGCGTATCGTGAAACGCCGGGATGGTTTCGTGCAGGCGCGGGCCCGGCAGGTCCGCCAGTAAAAACTGGAATCGGCCGAACGCGCGGGCCGCTTCCGCGGCCTGCGCCGGGTCGCGCGCGACGTCGAAGGACACCGTGCCCTCGAGAAATTGGTACAGGCGCCACGCGTTGCCCTGTTCGTCGCGATACAGGAACGTCCCCGGCCGGGTTTTTACGAGGGTCAGCGTGGGCTCGCCTTTCCGTGCCAGGTGCGCGGTGACGCGGGCGATGTTTTCGATGGCCGCGTCGGGATTGGTGAAAATGCGCCGGTTGATGCGCTGCAGGAGATAGCGGACCGGGGCGCCGTCCTGGTCGAACGACACGGCAAAGCTGTCGTTGATGTGCCCGTGGCCGAACGGGTGCGCGGCCACGCACGTGCCGGCTACGTCGAACTGCGCAGCGATGGCGCGGGGATCGGACACGCGTCAGGATTTCGGCGCGACTTTTTTGACGGAGTTGCCGAGCAGCAGGACATGGGTGCCCGGCTGGCTCAAGGCCACGTCGGTCGCAACGCCGCCGTGATATTGGATCGGCGTATTGGAAAACACGTCGCTCATCATGACGGTGCCGACGTTGGTGTACCCGGCCGCGGCCCACGCCGTGTTGGTCGTGTTGTCCGTGGTCGAGAGCGTTGACGGTATCCAATAAAAATAGCCGATGCGCCCGGCCGTCAATTCGCCCGCGACGGTCAGTCCATTGACCTTGAGGTAACGTTTGCACAGCCAGGTCGCCGAGTCCTTGGGCATGTAATCGGACATGGCGTCGATAAGCGGTTGCATCGAGCCGGGGCCGCGATTGGTGGAAACGGGGAACGTCGATCCGCCTTCCGACGTTGCATAGTTATACAGCGCGCCGCCGAGCTGGCGCAGGTTGTTCTGGCAGTCGGCCTCCACCGCCTTGGCCCGAGCGGAACCCAGGGCGGGAAAAATGAGGGCGGCCAGGATGGCCATGATCGCGATGACGACCAGGAGTTCGATCAGTGAGAATGCACGGCGACGCGAATGCAACATGAGAGCTCCTTTTCGGGGAGTCTACCGCTCGCGGGAGATGAATACAAGGAGAGGGAGAGAGGGGCAGGATTGGAGTGGTGGAGTAATGGAGTTTTGCACCACTCCAATACTCCGCTACTCCAGTACTCCGCCGGCTATGCCAGCTTCGACTTCGCGGCGGCGACGATGGACGAAAATCCAGCGGCGTCGTGGATGGCGATCTCGGACAGCATCTTGCGGTTCAGCGCGATGCCGGCCTTGCTCAAGCCTTCGATCAGGCGGTTGTACGAAATATCGTTCAGCGAGCAGGCCGCCGAAAGGCGGGCAATCCATAAACCGCGGAACTCGCGCTTGACGCGTTTGCGGTCAATGAAGTGCATGCTCATCGCCCGGTCCACGGCTTCGGTGGCCTGGCGGAATCGCTTGCTGCGTCCGCCGTAAAAACCCTTGGCCAGGTCTAAGCGGCGTTTGCGACGTTTACGGGATGCGGGGGCATTGGTTGCGCGTGGCATGATGACTCTCCTGACTTACTTGCCCATGACGAGCGAAAACTGTTTTTCAAATGCGGTGGAAACCCGCACGGCTTTTCCCAGATGGCGCTTACGCTTGCGCGACTTGCTGGTGTTCAAATGGCTTTTGCCGCCATGCGCGTTCAATACCTTGCCGCGCGCCGTGCGCCGGAAGCGTTTTGCCACGGCTTTCTTTGTCTTGTTGCCTTTGCCCATGATGATCCGTCCTATTCCTGAGAAGCGCGCCCTTGTAGCGGAAGAGGCAGGGGGCGTCAATTTCTTTTAACTTCCGCACAGGTCACCGATTACCGGTCACCGGTCACCTCTTGTCTTCCGCGCCACCCACACGTCCTGCTCGAAACCGGCCGAAATCGGTCCCGGCCGGTGCTTCAGGAGATCAAACCCCGCCAGCAGCCGCCGCTCCACGTAGGCGGGCGGATGGAACGCCGCGAACCATTTCTTACCCACGGCCACTCGGCCGCGTGTCACCAGGCGTCCGCGCTCGTAGTCTGCCCGCTCGTCCGCGTTCAAGTGCCGGTCCCGGAAAAAATCGCCGTGCAGGGTCAGGAGGAGCAGGCCGCCCGGTTTCAGCACGCGCGCCAATTCGTCGATCCATGCCGCGTGCAGCGGTTCGGACAGGTGCGTGAAAACGGAGAGGGCGTAGACGACGTCGAAACGTCCGGCGTCGAACGGCAGCGGCGGCTCGACGTCATTTTCGACAAACGTGATCCCGTCCAGGTGGGCCCGGCACCACGCCACCGAGTCCCGGTTGTAATCGGCGCCCGTGAGCTCCGCGGGACCAGCCAGGAATTTTTGCAGGTGACGGATCACGCGTCCGGGCCCGCAGCCCCATTCCAGGATTTTCAGGTTCTGACCGCCCGCGTGTTCGTTGATGAGGCCGGCGATGTGCTGGCCGTCGCGGAGCCCGGTCTCGCGGTACTCGCTGTAGCGGATGTGGGCGTACGCGTCGTAGGCCAGGGCCGGCGGCGGCACGGGAAAATCCGCTTCGCTCCGCTGGAGCGCGCGCCGCTCGCCCGCGTGGATCAAATAGAGGACGAAATACTTGGCGCGGTCATAGGCCGACAGCAGGCCGAGCCGCCGCAAGGCGCCGATGATGGATTCCTGCAGCCACATGAAAAAAGTTCCAACCATTGGAACTTTTTAAGACGAAAGTTCCAACCGTTGGAAAAAATCGTCAGGCCGGCCGCGGCGGCGCCGCCGCCGCGGGCGCCGCATGCGATTTCGTTTTCGAAACCGGCTTCGGTGTCAGCATCATGTACAGCGTGCGGCCCATTTTTTCCGGGTTGCGCTCGTTGCCGGCCACGTCCGCCACTTCCTTGATCACGCGGTTCATGACCTGGTAGCCGATGTCCTCGTGCGCGTTCTCGCGGCCGCGGAACATGAGGGAAGCCTTCACGCGGTGGCCCTCGGCGACGAACTCGCGGATGTGCCGGATCTTGGTCTGGAAATCGTGCTCATCGACGTTGGCGTGGAATTTCACTTCCTTCACCTTCGTGTTGGCCTGGTGCTTGCGCGCCTGCTTTTCCTTTTTCTCCAGCTCGTAGCGGAATTTGCCGTAATCGGTGATGCGGCAAACCGGGGGCTGCGCGTTGGGCGAAATCTCGATGAGGTCCATGCCGTTGTCGTGCGCGCGCGTGAGCGCTTCGCTGGTCGACACGATGCCGATCTGTTCGCCGCCTGGCCCGATGAGTCGGACCTGCGGAACCCGGATTTGATGATTGATGCGCGTAAATGTTCGAATCGTCGTAGCCTCCCTTTATTTTTTCCCCGTCGCAACCGCCTCGTCGCGGGGTGCCCCCGCCACGGCCGGCGCTTTTTTCGCCGCCACTTCCTGCTTCAATTGTTCGATCACGCCGTCCAGCAGCTTCGCGCCCTGGTCGCCGGCCACGCGGCTGCGCACCGCGACCTGGTTCGATTCCACTTCCTTGCCGCCCACGATGAGCATGTACGGGACCTTCGCCAGCTGCGCGTCGCGGATCTTCGCGCCGATTTTTTCCGGGCGCGGGTCGACGGTGACGCGGAAATCGGCGGCGCGCAATTGGTCGGCCACCTGCTGCGCGTACGGCTGCTGCGCATCCGTGATGGGGAGCACGCGGACCTGTTCGGGCGCGAGCCACAGCGGAAACGCGCCGCCGAATTGCTCGATCAGGATGCCGATGAAACGCTCCATGCTGCCGAGCGCGGCCCGGTGCAACATCACCGGCGGATGGCGTTGGTTGTCCGGGCCCACATACGTGGCGCCGAGCCGGATCGGCAAATTGAAATCCACCTGGATCGTGCCGCACTGCCAGTCCCGCCCGATGCAATCCTGCAGCACAAATTCCAGCTTCGGACCGTAGAACGCGCCTTCGCCCGGATTCAACGTCGTTTCGAGCCCCGCGGTGGCGGTCGCGTCAGCCAGCGCCTTTTCGGCCTTGTCCCACAAGTCATCGGACCCGATGCGCTTGTCCGGCCGCGTCGCGAAACGGACTTCCTGGATCGTGAAGCCGAAATCGCCGTAGATATCTTTGACCAGCGTGCAGAAATCTTTTACCTCGGGGGCGATCTGGTCCTCGGTGCAGAAAATGTGGGCATCGTCCTGCACGAAACCGCGCACGCGCATCAGGCCGTGCAGCGTTCCGCGCGGTTCGTTGCGGTGGCATTTGCCGAACTCGGCCATGCGCAGCGGCAAGTCACGCCAGCTGCGGACGCCCTGGTTGAAAATCTCGACGTGGCACGGACAGTTCATCGGCTTGACCACCAAGCCGACTTCTTCCTCGGATTTCGTCGTGAACATGGCCGCGGCGTACGTCTCCAAGTGGCCGGACTTCTGCCAGAGCGACCGCTCCACCAATTCCGGCGTGATGACTTCGCTGTAGCCGCGCGCCGTAATGACCTGCCGCACATGATCGCGCACGAGGTTGTAGAGCATCGCGCCCTTCGGATGCCAAAAGATCTGGCCGGGCGAGTGCTCCTCGATGTGGAACAGGTCCAGTTCCTGGCCGAGCTTGCGGTGGTCGCGCAGCTTGGCCTCTTCGCGCTGCTTGAGGAAATAGGCGAGCTGCTTGTCGTTGACGTGCGCCGTCGCGTAAATGCGCTGCAGCATCGGGTTCGTTTCTTTGCCGCGGTAATAGGAGCCGGCCACGTTGAGCAGCTTGAAATTGCGCACCTTGCCCGTGCTCTCGGCGTGGGGCCCGCGGCAGAGGTCAACGAATTCGCCGCACTTATAGAAGGTGATGGTTTCGCCTTCAGGGATGTCCGCGAGGCGTTCGATCTTGTATTTCTGGTGCATCCCCGCGATGAGTTTTTTGGCCTCGTCGCGGGAGACTTCGATGCGTTCGAAGGGATGGTTTTCCGCGGCGATTTTCGCCATCTCGGCCTCGATCTGCGCAAAATCGTCCTGCGACAGGCGGTGGGCCAGCTCGAAATCGTAATAGAAGCCGTCCTCGGTCGGAGGTCCGATGTCCAGTTGGACATCCTTGAAGATTCGACAAACAGCTGCCGCCATCACATGCGCCGCGGAGTGGCGCATGCGGTAAAGCTCACTCGTTGGATCAAGCTTCATTCAAGATCATAGGGCAGCCTTTACTCATGCAGGGCGCGGATATTCCCAAGTCCGGGTGGCCACGTCAAGCGCGCGGAAAAGCGGTCAGCATCCTGGTTAGCATTCCAATGCCGCTCGCGGAGCGGCTACTACAGCAGCCCGTGCAGCAGCGCCTCCGTGAAGCGCATCAGGGCGCTACCGCGCCCGCGCGGCCGCTTCGCGGAAGGCGTCCGAAAGTTGGCGCAGCGCTTCCTGGCCGGCGGGCCCGTAGCTTTTCAGGATCTGGATTTGTTGCAGCGCCGCCTGCAGGTGCGCCTCGCCGAGATACTCGCGCGCTTCGGGAAATTTCGGGCGCAGGCGCAACGCGCGCCCGTAGTACGCGAACGCATCGTTCAGCTTGCCCTGTTTGCGCAGGCTGAAGGCGAGCAGGTTCAACGTGTCCGGCTGGTTGGGGGCCGCCCGGTCGGAGGCCCGGAAGTTTTTTTCCGCTTCGGCAAAGTTGCCGTTCTCCAGCGACTGCTTGCCGTGTTCGAAATATTTTTCCGCCTCGCCCAGCGGCGCCGAATTTTGGACGCCCGCGGCGGCCGGCCCTTGCGGGGTCCAACTGGAACTCGCGGCCCCGGCGCCGATGACGACGGACAGCGCGCCGACTGCAACCAGAACGAATTTTTTCATGGCAGACTCCTTGGCCCGGATGGATCCGACGGCCGTTAACGTACCGCTTGCCAATGTGAAAAGTTAGCGATTTAATTCCGCCGTGCAAACGAAGCACATAGCGCGGGTGATCACACTCTCGCTTGCGTTGTTTCTCGGTGCCGGCGGGGCCCGGGCCGGCATCGGCATCATCATTCTTGTTTCAACCAGCAGCCCCACCGATGGACCCGGCACGACGTGGGACAACGCCTATCACCAGATTCAATCGGCGATCGACGCCGCGACCAGTCCCGTTGACCTCATTCTCGTCACGAATGGAATTTACGCGACGGGCGGCCGCGTCGTTTTTGGCGCGATGACCAATCGCGTCGCCATCACGAACGGGGTCACCGTGCTCAGCGTGAACGGTCCCAAAGTGACCACCATCCGCGGCGTCAGTCCGCTGGGCAACAACGCCGTTCGCTGCGCGTACGTGGGAAGCAACGCGGTGCTCTCCGGCTTCACGCTCGAAAACGGGTCGACGCGCAATACGGGTGCGGGCGATCTTTTCGCGGAGCGGTGCGGAGGCGGCGCGTGGTGCGAAGCGTCGGGCCTGGTGACGAATTGCATCATCGCCGGCAACACGGCCGTAAATTTTGGGGGCGGCGGCGTGGGCGGAACGTTCAACAATTGTTCGTTTTTTGGCAATAATGCTACGTCCGGCGGCGGCTCGTACACGAGCGTCCTGAACAACTGCGTACTCGTGACGAACATTTGTACGGCAGACGGGGGCGGCGCCTATTTTGGAATCCTGAACCGGTGCACCTTGTTGAGTAATACGGCGTTTCGCGGCGGCGGCACATTCGACGCCAGGGTCTACAACTCTCTTTTCTGGAAAAACGCGGCGTTCCAGGGCGGCGGCAGTTATTTGGGCGCCTTGACGAGTTGCACGCTTTCCAGCAATTCCGCGTCCTCGGCCCAGGGCGGCGGCGCGTTCGCGGGAGGCCTGACCAACTGCATCGTGTATTTCAACACGGGCACCAATCACTCCTTCGCGACGCTGGCTTACTGCTGCACGGTCCCGGCCGCGGCCGGGACGGGCAACATCACGAACGACCCGCATTTCCTGTCCGTGGTCGTCACGAACCTCCGGCTGCACGCGGCCTCGACCTGCATCAACGCCGGGACCAACGCGCTGGCGCCCGGCACCCTCGATCTCGACGGGCGGGCGCGGATATTCAACGGCGTGATGGATATGGGCGCGTTCGAGTACGATCCGAATTTTATCGATTCGGACGGCGACGGACTCATCGACGCGTGGGAGTTGCTCTACGGCGGCGACGCCACGAACCTGGCCGCGGGCGCGGATTTGGACGGCGATTTGTATTCCAACCTGGAGGAATTTTTGGCCGGCACCAACCCCACGAATTTTGCGTCGCGGATGGCCATTTTTACCGGCCCCGTCGTGTCCGGCACGAATATCGTCGTGCGCTGGCAGAGCGCGACGGGAAAATTTTACCGGCTGGACCGGTCAACAAACCTGGCAAGCGACGCGTTTTCGTTCGCGGTCCGCACCAATGTTCCGGCCGTGCCGCCGGAAAATACCGTGACCGACCAAGCGGCCACCGGCTTCGGCCCGTGGTTCTACCGGGTCCGCCTGGAGCCGTAGTTGTTGTTGCTGCGCGCCGGCTGACTCAATTCGATAATTCAACGTCGAGGCGGTGCGCCTTGCGGCCGCCGCGCGGAATTTGTTCCGGCGGCGTTTGCGTGGCCAGCAGGCGCTTCGAAAGTTCAACCGAGCGGCCGACCAGTTCGTGCGACGCTTCGCGCAATTCCTCGCTCTGCGCCACGTACTTGCAGTTGTTCTCCATGTCTTCATGGCTCCAGCCGCGGGAATGGGCGATGTACGGGAACTGCGGAAAATGAAATCCCAGCTCGGCAAAAAATCCGAGCGCCGTCCCGGCCACGGCCTGGATATTGTCCTGGCCGCCGGTGATGATGAACGAGGCGACCTTGTTCCGGATCAGGACGTTGTCGTTGATCGTGATCTGGTTCTGCACGCAGTTCAGGCGCTCCGCCATTTTGAAATACAGCGAGCTGGCGGAGCCCCAGCGGATCGGCGTCGTCAGCACGACGACGTCGGCCCAGAATACGAGCGCGTCGTACACAACCGTCAGTTCGTCGGCCTTGTCCATCTGCGTGATCGAGCAGGGCCATGTGCAGGCATGGGAGGCTTTCGAGTAATAACCTTCGCAGTTACGGAATTTCAGGTCGTTCAATTTGATCAGCTTGGTTTCGCAGCCCAGTTTTTCCTTCGCGTGGGCGAGTCCGGCCTCGAGCAGCGCGTCGGACGTCGAATAGCGCGGGTATTTCGCGTCCATCACCGTCGTGGAAATCCCCACCACCCGCGTGGGTCCCGGCTCGCGCACGATCGGCCGGGTGAGCGGGTGCGGGTCGTGGGGAAGGTGGCTGCGTTTGGACGCCGCTTCGATGTCGATCCACAGGTGGCCGTCTTCGACTTTCAGGTTATGCATCGGCACGGCGTCGGCCTCGTAACCGGGCTCGCCTTTCCCGGTGACGCGATGAAATCGGTAGTGGTGCCACGGGCACACCACGTAGTCGCCTTCCAGCCGGCCCTGCCCGAGCGGTCCGCCCACGTGGTTGCAGACGCCGTTGATGGCGCCGAATTTTCCGTCCACGTAGGAGATGGCGAACTTCAGCGTTTTGACGTGCGCCTCCGTGACCGGTTGTTTTTTGAAGTCGTCCGCCGGTCCGAGATCATGCCATTTGCTCATGGGTTCGCTCCATTTTCCGTTTTCGTTATTCGTTATTGGTTATTCGCCCGAATAGCGAATAACGATTAACGACTAACGTTGCCTGCTACCTCCCGCTCCAGAAAATAGTTCAACAGCGTGCGCAGCAATACGATCGCCGCGAGATTGGCGATGACCTGCCGCGTGGGCGCGATGGCGGTCCGCAAAATATCGCTGGCGATGGTGAACTCCAGGCCCAGCGCGAGCGCGCGGCCCAGCTGGACCCGGATGGATTCCGTGGCGTTTTCCGGCCCGCGCAGCTTCAGCAGAAAATTCCCGATCGCGCGCAACACGCCGAGCCCGATCACCAGCGCGGCCGCCATTTCGGCGGCCGCGGCTACCCAGACGGCGGCCCGTTCCAGCGCGTGCTCCAGCGGTCCCGTCATCGCCGGTTCGGTCGGCACCGGGCCCAGGTTCAAGCTCAACAGGATCACGAGGCCGGCGATGAGCGACGCCGGCAGCAGGAAACTCGACCAGGTTTCACGTTCCATCGGATTTGGTCCTTTCCTGGTGGAGGCGATGGAGAATGCGGTGGGCCACGGGCGCGAAGACGAGGGTCAGGATGGCGGCAAAGGCGAGCCCGCTGAACAACGCGTAGAAACCCGCGAAAAGTTTTCCGCCGTCGGTGGAAAGCGACATCAACGGGCCCATGCCGGAAAGGATCATGGATGAATTGGCAAACGCGTCGAGCCACGCCATGTGTTCGTAATGATGATAGCCCAGCATCCCGACGGTGAGGGAGACGCCAAACACCGCGAGTCCCAGTAAGACGTGGCGGACCAGGCGGCGCGCGAACGTGCGAAGCGGCAGCACGGGCTCTTTCCGATGTTCGTACATGATTACAACCGCCGCAATTTCTTCGGGTCGATTTTCAACACGAGCTGATTGTCTCGTTTTTCGACGTCGCCGGCAATTTCAACGGGCTCGGCCACAAAATCCAAAATTTCGGGACCCAGCGGCCCGCCCGCCACGGAGGCCAGCACGAAATATTCGGCCATGCCCTTTTCATCACGCACGACCAGGACGGGCGGGCAGCCGCCGCTGATGCATCGTATGGCGCACGCTTTATGAGTTTTCAAGTTGCCGGGGTTCATTACGCCGAGGAAACATTTGCTGTCCACGATTTCGCCCCGCAGCGTGAACGTGCCGAGTTCCTGCACGTTGGTGCCAGCCTGGGCCATCGCGCCGGAGAGGAGGACGGACGAGGCGTCGACTTCGATCATGTGCTGGTCGTCGCGGTAAATCAGGGAGCCCCGCAGGCGCACGCGCTGTCCGTCCTTGTCGGAAAAAAGGGATTGCGCGCCGTGTTTGCCGGCCTGCACGAGGAAATAGCGCGAACACGCGGCCTCCGGTTCACACAAGATCAGCGTCGGGTACGGCCGCGCGCTGATGATCCCTTCGAAGTCGCGATACTTTCCAAATTCGAACCGGCTGGCAGGAAACGGATGCTGGGCCCGGACGATGGCGATTCCGACTGCGATTGCGAGTGCGAAGAGCCCGATGATACGCGTGCGGAGGAACGACGCGATCTTCGGCGGCATTTCCTTCTGATAACCGATGTAAAATGCGTCATTCATTTCAAATATGTGACCTGTAACCTGTGACGTGTGGCCTGATCAGATGACAGGATACAGGTCACAGATTACACAATCGTTACCGGCTCCACCCGCGTCCCGGGCGCGTTGGGTTTCGGATCTACGAAAACGCGACCGTTTCTAACGCTGATATTAAAGGTCGGGACTTTTTCTGTAAACGGCGGCGGCGATGCGCCGTCCTCGGGCCGATACTGGTAACCGTGCCAGGGACAGGTGACCAGTCCGGCGATGACGCAGCCTTCGCCCAGCGGGCCGTTCTGGTGCTGGCAGACGTTGGAGATGGCGGAAATTTTTCCGTCGTATTTAAAGACGGCCACGCGTTCGCCGGTGAGCGTGAAAACGCGCGCGCGATTTTCCGGGATTTCGTCGACGTGGCAGACGTCAACGAAATCGTGACCGGTGTCCGGTGACCCGTGATCGGATCGGAGTTCGCGGAAGGCCGCGATGAGATGGAGGCTGACAATCCAAATAACGCCGGCGCCGAGCAGTCCGGCCAGGACCGGGCTGGTTTCCGACTGCAGGACGCCGAGCACGACGTGGAGCACCAGCGACGCGTACGCCACGTACACGCCCATGTGCAGCGTTTTCCAAACCGGCGCGGTCAGGTTGGCCAGCCAAAAGTCGTGGCTGGTCGCGGCCATCAGGAAAAGAATGACGAGGGCGACAAGGCCGAACCATTCAAACGGAAACTCGCTCAAACTGTCCACGCGCGTGTTACTGGCGAGGACGCTGACCAGCGGGTTGACGTTGCCCAGCGCGTGGAATTGGAAAAGGGCAAACCCGGCATGGGCCAGGCCAAGCACGAACATGGTCACGCCCATGTGTCGCCGGTTGTAGAGCAGGGGCAGGAACCGCGGATCCAGCCGGCAAAGCGGCCCGATGGACAAGATCACGTGGAGCAACAGGAGGGCCGCCGTGCCCAGACCGCGGATCACCAACGTTTCCGCGGTGGCTTGCGGATGCAGGACGTGACCGGCCGCGATGAAGACCAGAAGATACGCGGCGACTCCGCCGAGCAGGACACGGTCGTAAATTTTTTTCTGCCGGTTCCAGCCGACCGCTTTGTATTTAAGACTCATGATTTAGATTCCAAATTCCAGATTCCAGATTCCAAATTTGGAATTTGGAATATGGAATTTGAAATACTCATCTTAACGCCCGAGGGATTTCCATCACCGCCGGTTTTTTCCGCGCGCGCAGTCCCGCGGAAAAACCGACGACGAGGATGACGGCGAGGACGAGCCAAAGGACAAGATGCACGCGGCGGAGCGGACGGATCATCGCGCGGCCTTCCGGTGGGCGTTGCACTCGACGGGCGGATGCGTCGCGCCGGAGAGCCATCGCCGGGCCAGCAATGGCCACAAGGCGACGACGCCGGGGAGGATGATCAGCCGGAAACCGAGGGTCGGTGCGTTCGCGACGGGATCAATCCGGCCGACGCCTTTCCAAAGGAAAGGAACGGCAAACAACAAACCGGCCCCCAAGTACAGGCCGACGATGCGAACGATCCACGTCGCGATGTCTATGGCCATAAAGGCGATTAGACCGCGGCCGGGCCGAGGTACCTCGCGCTTCCGAAGGCCAGGATGGGGTAGAAAATGATGGGCAGGAACAGCAGGCCCACGCCGAACGCCGCGCTCTGGCCGAACACCTTGGCCACCAGGAACGGAAGGATAATGGCCATGATGATGTTCACGAAGGGAACGAGGAACAAGATGACCCACCAACCCGGCTTCCCGATAATTTTCGTGAGGATATACAGGTTGTAGATCGGAATGATGCTGGCCCAGCCCGGGTGGCCCGCTTTGGTGAATATTTTCCAAAGACAGACGATAAGGAATATGGAAACAGCGAGTATCAACAGCGACATCCCCGCACCCATACCCGCCGCCGCACCCGACGTAGCATCAGCATTGTATTCGTTCATGAACAGTCCTCCTGGGGAAAAAAGTAGCACAGCTCGGAATTTGCGCACAGGGAAAACGCGGGCCGGACATGTGCCGCTCGCGGAGCGGCTACAACATTGTCTGGCCGCCGTGGAGTATCGGCTCCGCGAGCGGCATCTAGAACGCAATTCCGGCCGCGGCGGAAATACTCACCTGGTCGTAGAATTGCAGTTCGAGCCGGATGCTGTTGTGTCCCGGCATCTGCAGCGAGGCGCCGGCCACCGCGCCGAGGACGTTATCTTCTTCAACGTCTTCGTCGCCGCTGAGCCGGATGATGGAAAGCGCCGGGCCGAGGTACGGCATGAGCGTCAAATCCTGGTCGAGCTGGATCTTGAAGGCGAAGTTCACGCCGCCGTCGGCCTCGATCAGGTCGTCGTAATCGGCGCCGCGAACCGTGGGATTGGGCGAGTAATGGCCCTGCGCATACGGGCTCACGCGCCATGTGTCGCCGTCGTACGCGAGGTAGCGGAGCCCGATGCCGCCGTAAAAGGACAGGTCGCCGTCGGAGAGATCCAGCCCGCCCAGGTCAAAATCCAGGTTCGCGAATTGGCCGACGTCGGAGTGGAGGCGCAGCATGTAAATGTCGCCGTCGATTTCGCCCCCCGTGTCCAGGTCGCGGTTCCATTTGTTGTAAATAATTTCCGCGCGGGTCTTATCGTCGAGGTCCACGGGGAACACGGGGTCTCCGGCATCGGCGAGGGCCGAAAGCGCGCCGGCGGCGATCAGGCCAAACCATCCAAGGGCTGCGTATTTCATGGTCACTCCTTTTCGTCCATTGGGACGATGGTAGAACATAAATTATTCACGCGGTTTTTCGAATAATTTTTATTTGTAGGCCACCGCCGCGCTGGCCGGGCCGGCCAGCGGGATGATTTCCGTGCGCGCGAAACCGGCCGACTTGCACCAGCGGGTGAAATCGGCGCCGGTAAAGTCGAAGGCGTCGCCGAACTCCACCAGCATGTTCAGCGACATCATCAAGCCGAACGCATTCTTGCGCCGATCGTCGTCGATAATGTTTTCGATGGCCGCGAAGGCCCCGCCTTTGGGAAGGGCTTCATGCGCGGCCTTGATCAAGTGCTGCTTCTTTTCGAGGTTCCAGTCGTGAAGGATCAAACCCATCGTGACCACGTCCGCCTTGGGCAGCGGTTCTGAAAATATGTCGACGGATACGGCTTTTACGCGGTCGGAAAGTCCGGCTTCGGCGATCCTGCGGGCGGCGATTTCCGTGACGCCGGGCAGGTCGATCGAAACGCAGGTCATGTGCGGATGCTTGCGGGCCACGATGATGGAGAGCAGGCCGGAGGCGCCGCCCACGTCGCAGAGCGTGCGGTATTTTGAGAAATCAAATTTTTCCGCGAAGGCCATGAAGTTTCCGGCGGAAATACCGGACATGGCCCAGATGAATTGCTCCAGGCGCTTGGGGTCCCGGTAGAGTTCTTCAAACATCGGCTTTCCCGTATGCTTGATTTCGTTTTGCGGCTTGCCCGTCTTGAGGGCCGTTGCCAGGTCGCCCCAGAACGGATAAAGGCGGGCGTTGGCCATTTCGAGGATGCCGCCGGCATAATGCGGGCTGTTCTTGTCCAGGAACGCCGCGGTTTCTTCCGTGTTGCTGTATTTGGAATGCGGCCCGTTGCCGTCGCGATGGAGAAACCCGAGCGCCACCAGCGTGTCAAAAAAATCCGGGTTCGCGCGGGCGTGCAGCTTGAGATCCTGGCTGAGTTCCTCCCCGGTTTTGGATCCGGCGCCCAGCGTGGTGAAAAGCCCGAGCTCGACGGCGGTCAGCAACGTTTTGGCCGGCCAGAACCCGAAGCCGACTTCCATGATGCGCGCGGGAGTTACATTCAAAGGTTCACCTTCTGGTTGGATTCAAAAAGAATACGTATTTTCATATTTTACTCAACTCCCGCCCGAAAATTGCGGCGCGCATCCGGTCCAGCGGCACAAGAATCTTGTTGCGCCGGCTGACAAGGGTCGTCCAGATCGCGCCTTTCCATTGCTGGTACGCGAGGTAGCCCGTCCACCCTTTGCCGCCGCCCGGCGAATCCATCACCGCCCTGTGTTGTCCCAGGTAGGAGCCCATGCTGTGGGCGCGCCATCGGAACGGCGCGGGCGTGCCGCGGCCCGGCGCGTTGAATTGTCGGGCCAAATACCGTCCCTCCTGTTCGGCCACCTGTGCGAGTTGCGGCAGCGGCGTGGCCTTGGGATTCGCGCAATCGCCGAGGGCGTACACGTCCGGGTGGCCGACCAACGCGAGTGTTTCTTCGACGATCAAACGTCCGGCGCGATCCTTCGCCGCGTCCAGGCCCGCCACCAGCGGGTGCGGGCCGAACCCCGCGCACCAGAGCACCAGCCCGGCCGGCATGACACGGCCGTCCGCCAAGCGGACCGCCGTCGGCGTGATTTCCTGCACGAGGCTCTGTGTCTGCACCTCGACGCCGTGCCGGTGCAGGACGCCGGAAACGTATTCGCGCAGTTTTTCGTCGTACGTGCTCAAAATATTTTTCCCCGCATCGAGCAACGTGACGCGAACCAGGGGCGCCAGCTCCGGATAGCTGCGCGGCAGATCGGTCACCAGCAGGTCGTACAGTTCTGCCGCAAAACGAATGCCCGTGGGCCCCGCGCCCACGGCGACGAAATGCAGCAGCCGCGCGCGTTCGTCGGCGGAAATCGTCGGCAGCATCGCCTGTTCGAGATTGCCGATCAGCCGCTGCCGAACGTCGCGAGCGTCGCTGAGTTCCTTCAAGAAGCACGCGTGCTCGCGGACGCCCGGGATCCCGAACGTGTTGGTGACGCAGCCCACGGCGATGACGAGTCGGTCGTATGGCTGCTCCCAGGACATCGTCCCGTCCAGACTCCGGCACTGGACGCGGCGCTGGGAAAAATCGATGCCCACCGCGTCCGCGGCGTGAAAGGTCCAGCCTGCGCGCCGCGCCCGCAACGGCTCGATGATCGTGCGGAACTCCACCGTGCCCACGGTCGTGCTGGGCAGGAGCGGGGTGAAGAGGAAGTGGTTGCGCGGGCTGATGACGCAAACGTCGTACGCGCGCGTGTCGATGCGTTTCAGGAAGCTGAACGCCGCGAAACCGCTGCCCAGGACGACCAGTCGCGTACGGTTCATCGCACGATTATATCCCAGATCAGGTATAATATTGCCACTCAATGCCGGAACTGCCCGACATCGAAGCGTATCTTCACGCGTTGCGCCAAAGCATTACGGGCCACCGCCTCGACGCGGTCCGTTTGGCCAATCCGTTTTTTCTGCGCAGCGTTGCGCCACCGCCGGCCGAGGCGCGGGGCCGCACCGTCGCGGGCGTGCGGCGCATCGGAAAAAGGATCGTCATTGAATTGGACGGACCGATTTTCGCGGCGATTCACCTGATGATCGCGGGGCGATTGCATTGGAAGGAACGCGGGGCAAAGCTGGTCCGCGGCCGCGACCTGGCTGCGTTTGATTTTGATAACGGAACGCTCACGGTCACCGAGGCCGGCACGAAAAAGCGCGCTTCGTTGCATATGGTGGAGGGCGTCGCGTCCCTGGGTCATTTCGAGCGGGGCGGCGTGGATGTTTTCACGTGTTCGCGCGCCATCTTCGAAGAAGCGTTGCGGCGGGAAAATCACACGTTGAAAAGGACGTTGACGGACCCGCGTTTGTTCGACGGGATCGGCAATGCGTACAGCGACGAAATCCTGCACCGGGCCCGGCTCCCGCCGTTGCAAATGTCGCGAAACCTCGACGATAAAGAAACCGGGCGTTTGTTCGCATCCGCGCGCGCGGTCCTGGCCGAGTGGAAAGACCAGCTCATCGCCGAAGCGGAGGAAAAATTTCCGGAAGGCGTCACGGCCTTCCGTCCCGACATGGCCGCGCACGGAAAATTCGGCAAGCCGTGTCCGGTCTGCGGCACAGCAATCCAGCGCATCCGCTATCACGATAACGAAACGAACTACTGCCCGCGTTGCCAGACCGGCGGAAAAGTTTACGCCGACCGGGCGTTGTCGCGGTTATTGAAGGACGACTGGCCGAAATCGATCGAGGAATTGGAGGAATTCAACGAACGCCGGAATCCGAATTTTGAATTATGAGACGTGTCCGGCAACGCGTCTACCGAGAAGGAAGCCCGGTGAGGTCACCGGGCCTCCAAAAAACGCGAGTGAAAGTTGGAGACGCGACGACCCCGTCGCGTTCTGAATTCCAAATTCTATCCAGTTGATCCCGTTATCCTGTCCGGCAACGCGTCTACCGAGAAAGAAGCCCGGTGAGGTCACCGGGCCTCCAAAGAACGCAAGTGAAAGTTGGAGACGCGACGACCCCGTCGCGTTCTGAATTCAGAATTCTATCCAGTTGATCCCGTTATCCTGTCCGGCAACGCGTCTACCGAGAAAGAAGCCCGGTGAGGTCACCGGGCCTCCAAAGAACGCAAGTGAAAGTTGGAGACGCGACGACCCCGTCGCGTTCTGAATTCAGAATTCTATCCAGTTGATCCCGTTATCCTGTCCGGCAACGCGTCTACCGAGAAAGAAGCCCGGTGAGGTCACCGGGCCTCCAAAGAACGCAAGTGAAAGTTGGAGACGCGACGACCCCGTCGCGTTCTGAATTCCGAATTCTGATCCCGTTATCCTGTCTGGCGCGGACGACGCGGCGATTCGCGTCACGGATCGAGTTGAACGATGTAGAACGCGCAGGCGCCCGCCGGGTCTTCGTCCTGCCATGAATTCATGGGCGGCGTCGCGGACACGTGCGAAACCGCGGTCGTGTAACCGGCGCAGAGGTTGCAGGATTTCAAGATGGAGTACGTGCGGCCCGGCGCGCTTTCCCACGTGAGGGACAGCGAACCGTTGTGGCACGCCGCCGCGGGCACCTTCAGATAGGAGTCATCGTCCATGGGATCCGTGCCGGCCCGGAACTCGTCGACGTCCCAGTAGCCGTCACTGTCGGAATCGTCTGAGCCGTCGTGGTCGAGGTAGCCGAAATACTTGTCCTCCCAGTCGTCTTCCAGCCAGTCGTTGTCCGTGTTTTCTTCGTGGATGGTGACGACAACCTGCGTGATGGTCCCGATCGTGCAGCCGTACGGATCGTAGAGCGTGATGATGACCGTCTCGGGAAGTTCCACCAGCCCGTCGTCCACGACCCACACGATGAACGACGCGTTGGTCTGTCCGTCCGCAAACGTCACCGTCCCGGTCACGGACGTGAAGTCCGTGCCGCCCGTGGCCGTGCCGGCCTCGACGCGGTACGTGGCGCCGGCCGCGCCGCCGGACCCGCCCGCGCGCTGGACGGCGACCGACAAGGTGCCCGTGTTTTCCTGCACGTCATAGTCCGACCGGGCAAACGTGACTGCGCCGCCGTTGAGCGAATAGGCGATGTTCACCGAAGCGGTCGATGTGTTGCCGGCGGCGTCGCGCGCTTTGACCTTCAATGTCGTCGTGCCGGGACTCAGGGACAACGCGTGGATGCACCAGTTGGCGTCGTCGTCATGCGATAGCGATAGATCAAAGCTCATGTCCGAACTGGTGACGGCGCGCTGGTGCATTTCGACCGCGAAAACGTTGGTGCCGTCCTGGAGGACGGACGGCGGCAACGTCACCGAAAGAAATTGCGACTCGTTCGTGCCGTCCATCGTGAGTATTGCCGCAGTGCTGTACGTCACTGTTCCGGTCGGCATGTTGTCGCGAAACACTTCGACGCCGTTGAGATAAACGATGACGCCGTCATCGCGCAGCAGGTTCAACAGAAGATTATTGGTGACCAGCGCCGTGTCGGCGATCACGAACGATTTCCGGAAATAGGTCGTCATGTATTTATTGGTGGGATTGCCGCCGTAGCTCACGACGGTCGTTTCGTCCCCGTCGCCGTATCCCAGCTGCGCCGTTCCAGCCGGCCAGGCGCTGTCGTTGAACGCGGCCGTTTTCCAGGACGCGGAGGGAGCGGACGCGTTGGCGTAATATTTCCACGAGGCGCCGGCGGGCAAGAGCACGGACCCGACCAGGCTGCACAGGCCCGTGCCGCTGGTGGACCCGGCCAGCGAATAGGTCATCGCGCTGACTTCGACATTGTCCGTGGCCACGCCGATGACGTCCAGCGGCGCGGAGGCCGTGATGAACGGGTCGGCGCCCGGCGTGAGGATGTCGACCATGGGGCTCACCGTGTCGGCGAGGCTGTTGTAAAAAAACAAGTGCGGCAGGACGCCTTCGCTGATCGTGAAATAGCCCGCGCCGTTGGCGGCCCAGCAGACCGCTTCCCCCTGCAACTCCGGGATGTACGGAACCGTGATCGGCGCGGCCGTCATTGCCTGTCCCACGGTCTGCGTGCCCGTGCGGCACCAGTGATATATGTAGGTGCCGTTCTTGACCAGGATCTCGCTGCCGTCCGGCGAAATGTCGCCCGCCGTGGTCCAACTCAAATTCGTGAGGGTCGTCACATACGCCGCCGTCGTGGTGCTCGCCGTGGATTGCGGATAGGGCAGGCGATACAGCATGACGTTGGCTTCGCGTTTGGAGACGACGTACAAATCCTTGTTGAGTGGATCGACCATCAGCGTTTCCGCGTCACGCATGCCGTCCGGATATTGAAACGCCAGGATGTCCGCGTTGTTCACGGTGGACGTGACGGCCGGCTGCGAGCTCGATATCAGTGGTTCTGCAAAACGCGCCACGTACTTCGTGGGGTACTGGGCATAGTTGTCGCCGATGTTGGCCACGTAGATATACCAAGTCCCGTTGGACGGACCCGGCCCTATGCAAATGTCCTCCCAATCGCGGGCGGCAAAGTTGTTGATGTAGACCGTGGCCAGATGTTGGCCATTACTATTGATAGCGTAGATGCGGTTTTGATCGCCGGAGTCCTGGTTCACCCAATAAACGCCGGGATTACGGCGACTCGCGGCTATTCCGGAAACCTCTTTAAGAGAAGAGTTTGTGACGATCCCGAGATCGAGCTGCACACCGAACTCAGGCGCACACACACTCGCTTGTGACAAAATTGAGAAACTGACGCAAATCAGCCCCGCCACCGCCCCTTTTATTGCCCCACCATTCATCGTGTCTCCCCCAAAACCCCTCATTTTAGGGATGAATTTAGCAGCCGCAATGCCAATTATTAGAATGTGATTTGAAACGTGTAAGTTGTCACCGCCAAGTCGCTAAAAAGTAACGATTTATGACTCCTTGTAGGACAAAATCCCAAAGTGAAAGTCTTGGCTGGGTCGGCAAAGCGAAATGCGTGGCAAAACGGCAGCATTCCTGAATATTGGTAACGACGTGCAGCACATCCTCCATTTGGACATGGACGCGTTTTTCGCGGCGATCGAAGTCATGGACGACCCGAATCTGCGTGGCAAACCGGTTGTCGTGGGCTCGCCGCCGAGCCAGCGCGGCGTTGTTTCAACGGCGTCCTACGAGGCGCGGAAATTTGGAATCCACTCGGCCATGCCCTCGCGCACGGCCGGGAAACTTTGCCCGCACGCGATTTTTTTGCCTCCGCGCTTTTCACGCTACGAACAGATTTCCGGCCAGATCATGAAGGTCATCGAATCGTTTACGCCGGTCATCGAACAGGTCTCGGTGGACGAGGCATTCATGGACGTCCGCGGCGCGCTTCGCCGCTGGAAGGATCCCGTAAACCTGGCCCGCGCCTTGAAAGAAAAAATCCGGAACGAGGTGGGCCTGACGGCGTCCGTGGGCGTCGCGCCCAACAAGTTCCTCGCCAAGCTTTCCAGCGACCTCCAAAAACCGGACGGCCTCACCGTCATGCCGGAAGACGAAAACGAAATCGCGCAGTTCCTGGCCCCGCTGCCGCTCACGCGGATCTGGGGCGTGGGACGGAAGACCGCGGCGCGCATGGAATCCTTCGGGCTGCGCACGATCCGCGACGTGCAGGCGTCTACGCTTTCGTACCTTGAATCCGTCGTCGGCCCGAACTGGGCGCAGCACATTCGCGATCTCGCGTTCGGACGGGACGACCGACCCGTCGTGACCGAGTACGAGGCCAAGAGCATTTCCTCCGAGCACACGTTTGACGAGGATTGTTCCGATCCCGACCTGGTCCGCCAGACGTTGATCGAACAGGCCGAACACGTGGGGGCCCGACTTCGCAGTTCCGGGAAAAAAGCGCGGGTGGGGCACATCAAGGTGCGCTTCGAGGATTTTCATACGATCACGCGCCAGGTTTCTTTCCCGCGCCCGAGTTCCAGCGATCGCGTGCTGATGGCCTGCGCGCTCGACCTGCTGAAAAAGGAGAAGGTGGCCGAACCGGTCCGCCTGCTGGGCTTCGGCGTGTCCGGGTTCGACGACGCGCAGACGAGCGGCCAGCTCTACCTGTTCCAGGAAAAATCCGATGCGCGCGACGACCGCATGGACGAGGCGGTGGACCGGCTGCGTGAAAAATTTGGTCGTGAAATCATCCGGCGCGGTGTTCAATCCGCGCCATGAATTGGCCGCCGTATGTTTTTGTCGCGTTGGAATTGTTCGTCCTGTTCGTGCACCTCGCCGGCATTCTCGCCGCCATGCACGCCATTCTGCGCGTGCGCACGGCCCAAGGCGCTATTGCCTGGACGCTGCTGCTCATCACGTTTCCGTGGCTCGCCCTGCCGGCCTACCTGATTTTCGGGCGCACGAAGTTCCGGGGCTACGTGGAATCCCGCCGGGCCGGCAACCTGAAGATCAATCATATCGCCCAGGAGCTCTTGCACCGGCTGGCCGACGTGCGCAGCGAAGTGAGCGAGCGCGGCATCCAGCATCGCCGCGTCATGGAAGAACTGGCCAAGATGCCCTCCACGCACGGCAATTGCGTCGACCTGCTGATCGACGGGAAGCAGACGTTTGACGCCATGTTCGCGGACATCGAGCAGGCGACCAAATACATCCTCGTCCAGTTCTTCATCATTCACGACGACGAACTGGGCCGCGAATTAAAGGAACGTCTCCTGCGCAAAGCCCGGCAGGGCATCCGCATCTATTTCCTCTTCGATGAAGTGGGCTGCCGCGACCTGCCGCGTCATTATATAAAGGAGCTGACCGACGCCGGCGTCGACATGCGGCCCTTCAACACGCGGCTGGGATTCCTGAACCGGTTCCAGATCAATTTCCGCAACCACCGCAAAATCACCATCGCGGACGGGCGCTCGGCCTTCATCGGCGGACTGAACGCCGGCGACGAATACATGGGAAAAAGCAAACGGTTCGGCCCGTGGCGCGACACGCACTGCCGCGTCGAGGGACCCGCGGTGCAAAGCATCCAGCTGGCTTTCCTCGAGGACTGGTACTGGGCCGCGCGGTCCGTGCCCGAGTTGAACTGGGTCCCCCAAATCACGCCGCGCGGCGACCAGCGCGTCGTCGTCGTGCCGTCCGGCCCCGCGGACCAACTTGAAACGTGCGACCTGTTTTTTACGCATTGCATCCACGCCTGCGAGGAACGGATATGGATCTCCAGCCCGTATTTCGTGCCCGACGATTCCATCGTGGACGCCCTGCAACTTGCTTCGCTGCGCGGCGTGGACGTGCGCATCATGCTCCCGCAAAAACCCGACCACATCCTCGTGTACCTGTCCGCGTTTTCGTATTACGCTGAAATGGAAAAGGCCGGCGTGAAGGTCTACCGCTACCAGCCCGGCTTCATGCACCAGAAAGTCATGTTGATCGACGACGACGTGGGCGTGGTCAGCACGGCCAATCTCGACAACCGGTCGTTCCGCCTGAATTTTGAAATTTCCGTCCTGGTAGCCGACGCGCAGTTCGCGGCGCAGGTGGAAAAAATGCTGTCGGCCGATTTCGAGAAGTGCCGGCAGGTAAGCCCGCAGGACCTCGCCAACCGTTCGCCGCTTTTCCGCGTGGCCGTCGCGGTCGCACGCCTGTTGTCGCCCATCCAGTAACAACGCGGCCTTGGTTTTGGATTGACAGCTCCCCCGGGCCCTGTCCATTCTAATGAACGCAAAGTTGACCCATTGCTTGGGGGAGGCATTTACGGTCGATTTCGGTAAGGTGGCGTTTCTAATGGGCTGCGCTTTCGTTACATCTGTAGCGCATCGCCTTTTCTCCTCCCAGCTCCCAGCCGGCCGCCATATCCCATGGTCCGGAACCTGCTTTGTTCTCGCCCCCAACTTCAAGGAGCAAACAGATGAGTAATTCAGGACGTATAGTGACCGCCTTCGCCGCGGTTTTGTGTGTCATCGCATCCCCGGCCCGGGCCACCATTGACATTGCGCTGCAGATGCAGCTCGGAAACGCCACCGCGGCCGGCACCAGCACCAACGATCACGATCACTACCTTGTCCAGCGCACCGTGCAGTCGTTGGACTTCAGCGACAACCTCGGCGAGCCCCGGTGGGCCAGCTGGGACCTGACTTCGGCCGACATCGGATCGGCGCCGCGGTCCACATCCTTCTACGTCGACACCAACCTGCCCCCGAATTTCTACCGCGTGAAAACAGCCGATTATAATAACACCGGCTATGATCGCGGCCATATGTGCACGTCCGAAGACCGGACCGACACGACCAATAATAATAAGCTCGTGTTTTTCATGTCTAACATCGTCCCGCAGGATCCTGACAACAACCAGGGGCCGTGGGCCGCCTTCGAAAATTTCTGCCAGGGCCAGGCCATGACCGGCAGCGAGATCCTCATTACCTGCGGCGGAAGCGGGTTTGACGGAACCACATTTACGAACGGCAAGGTCGATATTCCCGGCTACACGTGGAAGATTGCCGTGATCGTTCCGCCGGGGGCGGGGACGGCGTTGAGTCGCATCACGTCCACGACGCGCGTTGTTTCCATCAAGATACCGAACATCTCCGGCATTCGCACTACCCCGTGGACCAACTACCTCACGTCCGGCAACCAGATCCAGACCGACACCGCGTATTTGCTCATGACCAACGTCGCGTCGAGCATCTCCGACGTGCTGCTGGCCAAAGTCGACGGCTCGCCGGCGCCCAGCATCAGCGGCTTCTCGCCGACGAACGGTCCCATCGGCACCAACGTCACCATTTCCGGCGCGAATTTCACGGGCGCCAGCAAGGTCAAATTTTATGACAACGTGTCCGCATCCTTTACCGTGAACTCGAGCACGCAAATTGTGGCCACCGTGCCGGTGGGCGCGACCAATGGCCCGATCTGCGTCATTGCCCCCGGCGGGCTTGCCACCAGCGCCAACACCTTCCAGATCGGCGGGGTCGGCAAAATTGTGATCAGCCAAGTGTACGGCGGCGGCGGCAACGCGGGCTCGACGTTCAAGAACGATTTTATTGAGCTCTATAATTCGGGCAGCGGTCCCGTGGACTTGAGCACGTACGCCGTGCAATACGCCGGCTCCACCAGCTCAAATTGGTCGCAGACCGTACTTTCCGGCACGCTTTCCCCCGGTCACTACTATTTGATCCAGGAAGCGGCCGGCGGCGGCGGCGTCTCCAACCTGCCGACGCCCCAAGCCACCGGCGCCATCAATATGTCAGCCACCGCGGGCAAAGTGGCCGTGACGAAAACCACGACGTTGCTGACCGTCAGTAATCCGGTGGGCAGCGCGGACGTCGTTGACTTCGTCGGGTATGGCTCTGCGAATGCGTACGAAGGTGCCGGCGCGGCGCCGGCTCCCTCAGCCACGGTTTCCGACCTGCGCGCCGGCGCGGGGGCGACCGATACGGACAGCAACTCCGCGGACTTCTCAACCGGCGCCGTCAATCCGCGCAACTACTAGTTCGCTCTTCAGTTCGATTTAACCAGGGCCGGGATTTTGTCCCGGCCCTGAAGTTTTTGTGCATCCGATGTAGAAGCGCGAGGCAGGCGCGCTAATATGGGTTGCGGTCACATTCCATATGAATAAGAACACCAACGGTCTCTTCGTTCTCCTGTTGTGTATTTCGATTTTCGTTGTCGTTGCGCTGGTTGTTCTGTCTCGAAAGGACGTTGCGCCGGTAGAGCGCGACCGTTCGACAACCGCCCCGGTTGAAATGGCTGTTACGGCAGCCCCGGCCAAAGAGGCCAAATCACCACCGCCGGTGGAACCGGCCGTGATCGACGCGCCGGCCGTGACGGTTCGATCGGCCGAACGCGACGCGCTCGAAAAGGCGTTGGCCGAAAAAGACCCGATCAACCGGTCAATCGCGTTCGGCAAAATTTTTCGCGAATGGCTTGTGACGGACCGGGAGGCCGCGCTGGTCTACCTGCAGGAAATGCCGCGCGGACCGGAATACACGCTGGCCCTGCGCTCGGCGCTGGGCGGATTGGGGCGTGATGACCCGCGCCGCGCCTTGACGCTGGCGCGCGACATGGCCACGAATTCGGAACAACGCGTAATTTACAATTTACTCTTCGACCAATTTGCCGAATCGAATCCGCAGGCGGCAGCGGGCTACTTGGACCTCGTGCCGGAAGGGGAGGCGCGGGACAACGCGATGCGTGCGCTTATTTCAAAATGGTCGGACAAGGATGCCGATGCGGCGCTGGCCTGGGCCGAAAAATTGGAAAACGAAAATGATCGCGCCGCCGCCATGGAATCCGTGTTGTTCAGGATAACGGAAAAAGATCCGTGGCGCGCGCTGAGTCTCGCCGGGACGTATCTCGACGGCGATCCCCTGGAACGAACCATGTCCCGCGTGCTCAAGCAATTGGGCACGATCGATCCGGCGAAAGCCGGGGACGTCGTGAAGATGCTGCCGCCGGGTCCTTCGCAAACGCATGCGGCCCTCCAAATCGCGCGCGTGTTGGCCTCCGATGATCCATCGACGGCGCTGGACTGGATCGCGACGCTGCCCGGCGACGATCTGCAGGTTCAAGGGTTGAACAACGTCCTCGACCAGTGGGGCAAACAGGAACCCGCCAAAGCCGCCTCGTATGTCGCGGGCATGACACCGGGCCCGGCCCAGTTGACCGCTGCCGGGCACTTCGCCGAAAATTATGCCACCGTCGATCCGGCGGCCGCGGTGAAGTGGGCCGAAGCGTTCAAGGATCGGGAAACGCGGGACAGCGCGATGGTCAATGTCGCCTCCGGCTGGGCCCGCAAAGATGCCCCGTCCGCTGCGCAATGGGCCGCCCAGTTGCCGATGGAACATCCCGCGCGCGACGAAGCCGTAGCGGGCGCGCTTTCCTACTGGTCGTTGTCCGATCCGGACGCGGCCGGTGACTTCGCGCGCAAACAGCCGGCCGGTGTTGCGCGGGACAAGGCTCTCGCCGATGTCATACGTTTCGTGACTGTGAACAAACCCGCGCTCGCCCTCGAGCTGGCTGCGGAGTTGAACGACGCCGGCCAGCAACAATCATCGATGGACCGGATCGCCAAAGCCTGGTTGAAGAGCGAACCCAGCGCAGCGCGGCGCGGGATCGAAAATTCCAATCTACCGGCCGCTACGAAATCTCGCCTGTTGGCCCAATAGATATCTGACGCGGGCCGCCGCTATCAGATCAGATCCGCTAAGCTGCCGATGACCGTCACGCCGCAGGATTCCAGCCGCGCGCGGGAATGATTTCCGGAGGGGACCAGGAAACACGAAATACCGATCTCCCGCGCCACTTCAAAATCGTGCACCGTATCGCCGATGATGGCGACGTCGCACGGCTTGTAATCCAAACGCTGGAGCAGGGCCCGGCCCTGTTCGACTTTCCCGTGGGCGTACACGTCATCGGCGCCTACCACGTGATCAAAAAAATCGCGCACGGCAAAATGCTTCAGCAATTGCTCCAGCGTGTCGTGCCGGTAGGCCGACAGGACGGACTGTGTTTTGCCCGCTTTCTTCAACGCGTCCAAAACGTCGCGCGCCGCGGGCTGCAGTTGCGCCTCGTGTTTCCGCAGTTCGTATTTATCGATGAATTCCGCGCCCGACTTGGCGAACGGCTCCCGCTCGAAATCGAAGCCGAGCCGCCGGTAATATTCGATCACCGGGAAATCAAAAACCTGTTCGTAGCGCTCCGGCGTCAGCAGCGGCAGCTCGCGCGCTCGCAGCAATCCGTTCATCACGTCGATGCACAGCCACGCGTCGTTGAACAGCGTTCCGTTCCAGTCCCAAATGACGTGGCGGAAGCGATGGAGCTTGGAAGAAGTTCCAATCATTGGAACTTTCCTAGCACATAATTCCAACCGTTGGAACTTTTTAGGCTTGCGCGTCGGGAGGCCCTCGGAAAAGCTTTTCGCCAAGGGGTATCATGAAAAAAATCTTGTGCTCGATGTGTGTGATGGCGTTGTCGTTAATGATCGCGCGCGCGGAGGACAAAAAAGACGCGGCGGAACAGACGACCACGATCGCGGCCGGGGGTACTTTGATGAACGGCAACAACGACCAGTTCGTAGGGAATGCCAGTATCACCCACGAAGGAAAGTGCGAGGCGGGATCGATGCGGCTGGGGGGCGAAATCAATTATTCGGAAATCAGCGGGGACACTACAAACGAATCGTGGAAGCTATTCGGAAACTTCACGCACAACCTGAATGAACGGCTCTACGCGGTCCTCAATGCTCAGTATTTTCACGATCGGACCGCCGAGGTGGAGTACCGCTGGACGGTGTCGCCGGGCCTCGGATATTACCTGATGAAACGCGAAGAGGTGACGCTCGGCGTGGAAGCCGGTCCGGCCTACGTCTGGGAAAAAGTTGGAGGCGTGGAAGACGATTTTGCCGCGGCACGCATCGCGGAACGATACGATCGTACACTCTCGAAAACATCAAAATGCTGGCAGTCGCTGGAGTATCTTCCGCGCATCGATGACTGGGGCGATTACATCCTGAATTTTGAAATCGGCGCCGAGGCAGTCCTTTCCGGACCCGTCAGCCTTCGCCTCGTGGTGCAGGACGTTTACGACAGCACTCCGGCGGAAGATAAAAAAGAGAATGATGTGAAGGCCATCGGCGCGGTCGTCTACACGCTTTAGTCGCCCGTCTGGTGGAAAAAACGGCGGCGCCCGCGCCGCCGCTGGAAGGTCGCATGCAGGATTTTGAAAAGCTCGGTGTTTTCTATCTCGGCCGCGAATTCAATCCCGCCGCGGGAGCCGCCGGCGAAAACCTGGTGCTCTACGACGCCAAGGACCTGACCACGCACGCGATGATGGTCGGCATGACCGGCAGCGGCAAAACGGGTTTGGCGCTGGCCCTGATCGAGGAAGCCGCCATCGACGGTGTGCCGTCCATCCTCATCGACCCCAAAGGCGACCTCGCCAACATTCTGCTGCAATTTCCCGGCCTGCAGACTTCCGACTATCGGCCCTGGATCGACGAAGCAGAAGCCGCGCGTAAAGGCATGAGCGCCGACGACTTCGCGGCGCAGATCGCGGAAAGTTGGAAAAAAGGCCTGGCCGAATCGGGCCAGGACGGCGCGCGCATCCAACGACTGAAAGACGCGGTCGACATGGCCGTGTACACGCCGGGAAATTCATCGGGCCGGCCGCTGCAGGTGTTGCGGACGCTGGCCGCGCCGGCGCCCGCGGTGGCGCAGGACACATCGGCCCTGCGCGACCGGATCATGTCCGCCGTTTCCGGACTGCTGGGCCTCATGGGTATCGAAGCCGATCCCGTGCAGAGCCGCGAACATATCTTGTTATCGAACATTCTCGATCGCGCCTGGCGCGAAGGGCGGAATCTCGACATTGCCGGGATCATCCAGGACATCCAGAAACCACCGTTCGACAAGATCGGGGTGTTCGACGTCGAATCGTTCTTCCCGTCCAAGGATCGCTTCTCCCTGGCCATGAGTTTGAACAACCTGCTGGCCTCGCCGGGTTTTTCCGCGTGGATGGAGGGCGAACCGCTGGACGTGCAGCGCCTGTTGTACACGCGGGAAGGCAAACCGCGGGTGTGCGTCCTTTACATCGCGCACCTTTCTGACGCCGAGCGGATGTTCTTTGTAACGATCCTGCTTAACGAAGTGCTGGCGTGGATGCGGTCTCAATCCGGGACCAGCAGCCTGCGCGCCCTATTATATATGGACGAGATTTTCGGTTATTTCCCGCCCAACGGGAATCCGCCGTCCAAAGTGCCGATGTTGACGCTGTTGAAACAGGCGCGCGCGTTCGGCCTCGGCGTGGTGCTCTCCACTCAGAACCCGGTCGACCTCGATTACAAAGGACTGTCGAATTGCGGCACGTGGTTCATCGGGCGGCTCCAGACGGAGCGCGATAAAATGCGCGTGATGGAAGGCCTCGAAGGCGCGGCGGCCAGCGCCGGGGGCGGGTTCGACCGGCAGAAAACCGAGCAGATCCTGGCCAGTCTCGGGAATCGCGTTTTCCTGATGCGGAACGTGCACGACGACGATGCCGTGCTGATGCAGACTCGTTGGGCGCTCTCCTACCTGCGCGGGCCCTTGATGCTTCCGCAGATTCAGTCACTCACGGGACAAAAATCCCAATCGATATCGCAATCGGCATCGCAGTCGTCTCTATCAACTTCCTCTTCCGCCAAAGCTGCGCTTCCGCCGGATGTGCCGGAATTTTTCATGCGGCCCAAAAGTGCGGGCGGCAGCCTGACCTTCAAGCCGAACGTGATCGGCATCAGCAAGCTTCACTTCGTGGACGCGAAAGCCGGCGTCGACACATGGCTCACCAATACGTATCTCGCGCCGGTTTCCGACGATGGCCGGGAGGCGCTCTGGGATGAGGCGATGAAATATGGCGACCTGAAAAACGACCTCGACCGCCAGTCTCCGCCCGGCGCCGGATTTGCATCGCTGCCCGGCGGGGCGACCAATGCCAAGAACCTGGCCGCGTGGCGGACCGCGCTCGAAGATTCGCTGTATCAGACCGCGACGCTCGACCTCCTGAGCTTCCCAAGCCTCAAACTTTCCTCGCAGCCCTCTGAAAATGAAGGCGATTTTCTCGTCCGCGTCACGCAGTCGTTGCGTGAAAAACGCGATGCTGAAATCGAGAAGCTGAAATCGAAATACGCGCCCAAGCTGCAGGCGTTGCAGGACCGGCTGCGCCGCGCGCAGGAACGCGTCGAGCGCGAAAAAGCGCAATCCGGGCACCAGAAAATGTCGGCCGCGATTTCCGTGGGCGCGACGCTGCTGGGCGCGTTCCTTGGCCGGCGCGCCTTTTCCACCGGCAACATCAGCCGGGCCGCCACGGCGATGAAGAGCGCGGGCAAGATCGGCAAGGAAGCGGCCGACGTCGAGCGCGCCAACGAAAGCGCGGAGGTGGTGCAGCAGCGGATCAACGAATTGCAGGCCCAGTTCGACGAGGAAACGGCCGCGCTGCAGGGACAATTTGAACCGGCCGCGTCCGATATGCAGAAAACGCAAATTCATCCCCGCAAATCGGATATTTCCGTGGGCACCGTGGGGATCTGCTGGGTGCCCTGGCGCACGGCCGCGGACGGCACGTTGGAACCGGCGTGAGGTTTCGGAGTTCGTTATTCGTTAACCGTTAGTCGTCCGAATTACGAATAACGAATAACGATTCACTCTTCTTTCATCGAGTCGATGAACTTGTCCGCCTGCGAAATGGATTTTTCCATGTCGCGGATCAGCGAATCAACGTTGTCCTGGACGGACAGCAGTTCATCCCCCAGCGATGCAATCGCTTCGGCGTTCAGGTTGTGCTTTAGAAAGAGGACCTGGTCGCGCAGCGGTTTCAGCACCGGTTCCATTTTGGACTCGGCCGCCTTCATCGCGTGCATCAGTTCCTTGTAGCGCGCAAAGGTGGCGTCGTATTTTTTCTGGCTGGCTTTTTTCAGGTTGTCGCTCGAGTACTGGCCGATTTCCTTGCGCCATTCCTTGAACAGGGCGACCGACACGTTTTCGACGGAGGCAATGCGCTGGTGGACCGCCGTGGCGCGGTGCTCGCTCCGCTGCAGTTCCTCGTTGAGCGTCTTGTATTTTTCCTCCAGCGGGCTTCCCTTGGAATTAATGACGCTCCGGAATTCCTCCAGCGCGTTGGCGAAACCTTCCTTGGCTTCCTTTTGCGAATCGCGCGCCGCCTTGACGCGGTCGACCATGATCTCACGTTTCGGGTTCCCCATTTTTTCCTGCATGTTGTAGTACATCGACTGGCAGGCGGTGAGGGACAGGGCGCAGAGAAGGATCGGAAGATGTCGCATCATGTCAAAACTCCTTGGGAGCTATTCTTTCGCAGAGGATGCGACGTGGCAAAGAAAAAACTCTGCGGGCTTTACGGCCGCCCGGCGGTGCTCTACACGCGCGGGAGGTCGTAGCCGACCTTGGTCGGCAGGTTAGACGTGCCCATCAGGAACTGGTCCACGCCGCGGGCGCATTCGCGTCCTTCGGAAATGGCCCAGACAATGAGCGATTGGCCGCGGCGCGCGTCGCCGGCCGCAAAAACGCCGGGCACCGTGGTCGCGTAGTTCGCGTCCGATTTGAGATTGCCGCGCGGGTCCACTTCGCAGCCGAGATCCTTGACGATCGAATCCGTTTCCGGGCCGAGGAACCCCATGGCCAGCAAAACCAGGTCCGCCTTGAACTCGCGTTCCGACCCGGGCACTTCGACCATTTTCGGCATGCCGCCGTTCTGGGGCGGTTCAAATTGAACGTTCACGGTCCGGAGCTTGGTGACGCGCCCGTTTTCGCCCACGAATTCCTTGGTCAGGATGCCGAACACGCGGTCGCACCCTTCTTCGTGCGACGTGCTGGTGCGGAGCTTCATCGGCCAGAACGGCCAGGGCTGGCCGGCGGGCCGGTCCTTGGGCGGCATCGGCAATAATTCGAAATTGGTCATGGACGCGCAGCCCTGGCGGTTGGAGGTGCCGATGCAATCGCTGCCCGTGTCGCCGCCGCCGATGACGATGACGTGTTTGCCTTTGGCGGAAATTTGACCCGGCACCTGATCCCCGGCGACGACCTTGTTCTGCTGGGGCAGGAAATCCATGGCGAAGTGGACGCCCTGCAAGTCGCGGCCGGGCGCCGGCAGGTCGCGGGATTTCGTGGCGCCGCACGCGAGGACGATGGCGTCGAAATTCTTTTTGAGGTCGGCGGCGTGCAGGTTTTTGCCCGCGTGCTGGCCGGTTTTGAAGGTGATGCCCTCGGCTTCCATGATTTTCAACCGGCGATCGATCACCGATTTTTCCATCTTGAAATCCGGGATGCCGTAGCGCAGCAGCCCGCCGATCCGGCTTTCGCGTTCGAAGACGGTGACGGTGTGGCCGGCGCGGTTTAATTGCTGGGCGCAGGCCAGGCCGGCCGGGCCGGACCCAATGACCGCGATGTTCTTGCCCGTGCGCGTGGGGGGCGGCTCGGCCTTCACCCAGCCGCTGGCAAAACCATGCTCGATGATTTCTTTTTCAATTTGTTCGATGGTGACCGGCGGCTCGTTGATGCCGAGCACGCAGGCCTCTTCGCAGGGGGCGGGGCAGAGCCGGCCCGTGAATTCCGGGAAATTATTGGTCGCGTGCAGGCGGGAGAGCGCCGACTCCCACTTGCCGCGGTACACGAGGTCGTTCCAATCGGGGATGATATTTCCCAGCGGGCAGCCCGTGTGGCAGAACGGCACGCCGCAATCCATGCAGCGCGCGGCCTGGTTGCGGACCTTGTCCTCGGGGAAGGGCAGGTAGTACTCGCGGTACAGCTTCACACGCTCGCCGACCGGCAGTTTGTGCGGCAGCTCCCGGGTATATTCTTTAAATCCTGTTGGCTTTCCCATGATTCAATTCCAAATTCAAAATTCCATATTCCAAATTTCATGCAGATTCCGGTTTGGAATCTGGAATTATTTTGCTGCCGCCATTTCCATTTCGCCGGCGGATTCGCCTTCCAGCATTTCGGCCTGCTTTTCCTTGGCCATTTTTTCCAGCGCCTTCTTGTAATCCGTCGGCATGATCTTGATGAATTTCGGCAGCAGCGTTGCCCAATTATCCAGCACGCGTTTTGCCACCGTGCTGCCCGTGTATTTCAAATGGTTCTCGATCATGTGCCGGGTGTGCTCGATTTCCTTCGCGTCCGACAAGGGTTCCAGCAGCACCATTTCCTTGTTGCAGCGGTACTTTTCAAAATCGCCCTGTTCATCGAGGACGTACGCAATGCCGCCGGACATGCCGGCCGCGAAATTCCGGCCCGTGCGGCCGAGCACCACGACGATGCCCCCGGTCATGTACTCGCAGCCGTGGTCGCCCACGCCTTCGACCACCGCTTTGGCGCCGCTGTTGCGCACGGCAAACCGTTCTCCGGCCAGCCCGCGGATGTACGCTTCGCCGCGCACGGCGCCGTACAGGGCTACGTTGCCGATCAGGATATTTTCCTCCGGCACATACGTCGCGTTTTTCGGCGGATAAATAATCAGCTTCGCGCCGGACAGGCCTTTGCCGAAATAATCGTTGGCGTCGCCTTCGATATCAAACGTGATGCCGTTGGCGCCGAACGCGCTGAAGCTCTGGCCGCCCGATCCCTTGGCGTGGATCGTGATCGTGTTCTCGGGCAGGCCGGCTTCGCCGTATTTTTTGGAGATGTGGTAGCTCAGCATCGTGCCCACGGTGCGGTTCACGTTGCGGATGGCCTGTTCGAATTCCACGCGTTCGCCGCGTTCCAGCGCCGGCTTGGCCTTGACGATCAGCTGCTGGTCGAGCGCCTTGTCGAGATTGTGGTTCTGCTTCTGGCTGCAATACGTGCCGGAGCCCGTGGGGGATTTGGGCTGGTACAGCAGGTTGGTCAGGTCCAGGCCGGCCGCCTTCCAATGCTGCAGGGCCTTGCGGACGTCGAGTTTGTCCACGCGGCCCACCATCTCATTGATGGTCCGGAATCCGAGCTGCGCCATGATTTTCCGGAGCTCTTCGGCCACGAAGTAAAAGAAATTGATCACGTATTCGGGTTTGCCGCTGAATTTTTTGCGCAGGTCGGGATCCTGCGTCGCGATGCCGACCGGGCACGTATTCAAATGACAGACGCGCATCATGATGCAGCCGGCGGTGACCAGCGGCGCCGTCGAGAAACCAAATTCTTCCGCGCCCAGCAGGCAGGCCACGGCCACGTCGCGGCCGGTCATCAATTTTCCGTCGCACTCCACGACGATGCGGCTGCGCAGTCCGTTCAACACCAGCGTCTGGTGCGTTTCCGCGATTCCCAATTCCCACGGCAGGCCGGCATGCTTCAAGGACGTTTCCGGCGAGGCGCCCGTGCCGCCGTCGTAGCCGCTGACCAGCACAACGTCTGATTTCCCCTTGGCCACGCCGGCGGCGACCGTGCCGACGCCGACTTCGGAAACGAGCTTCACGCTCACGCGCGCTTCCGGGTTCGAATTCTTCAAGTCGTGGATCAGCTGCGCGAGATCTTCGATCGAATAGATATCGTGGTGCGGCGGCGGCGAAATGAGCTGCACGTACGGCGTGGAGTGCCGCGTCTTGGCGATCCACGGATACACTTTCTCCGCGGGCAGCTGTCCGCCTTCGCCCGGCTTGGCGCCCTGCGCCATTTTGATCTGCAGCTCCTTGGCGTTCGCCAGGTAATTGCTGGTGACGCCGAAACGGCCGGAGGCCACCTGCTTGATGGCGCTGTTCCGCCAGTTGCCGTTGGCGTCGGGCACGAAACGGTCCGCGTCTTCGCCGCCTTCGCCGGAATTGCTTTTCCCGCCGATGCGGTTCATCGCGATGGCCAGCGTCTCGTGCGCTTCCTTGCTGATGGAGCCGTACGACATGGCGCCCGTCTTGAACCGTTTCACGATGTCCGTCCACGGCTCCACTTCTTCGAGCGGGATCGCGCTGCCGTTCGGTTTGAGATCGAGGAGTCCGCGCAGCGTGTTCAATTCGCGCGCCTGGTCGTTGACGAGTTTCGAGTACTCATCGTACGTCGTGACTTTTTTCTCGCGCGTGGCCTGCTGCAGCTTGGCGATGACGAGCGGGCTGAAGAGATGCCGCTCGCCCGTGCGCCGCCACTGGTAGAGGCCGCCCACGTCGAGATCGAGATTTTCGGGCACGTCGACGTCCGGGTAGGCCCGTTCGCGGCGGAGCTTCACTTCCTTCGCGATCGTTTCGAGGTCGGCGCCCTGGACGCGGCTGGCCGTCCACGTGAAATATTTGTCGATCACCTTGCTGCTCAGGCCGACCGCTTCAAACTGCTGCGCGCCCTTGTAGCTCTGCAGGGTCGAGATGCCCATCTTGGACATGACCTTGAGCACGCCCTTGTTGGCGGCCTTCATGTAATTTTTCCGCGCCTTCTCGGCGTCGGTATCGGCGATCATGTTTTTCTCGGCCATGTCCTGCAGCGTGTCGAAGGCCAGCCAGGGATTGACCGCGCTGGCGCCGTAGCCGAAGAGCGCGGCGAAATGATGGACCTCGCGCGGCTCGCCGCTTTCGATGACCAGGCCGCAGCGCTGGCGCAGGCCGCGGCGGATCAAATGATGGTGCACGCCCGCGCAGGCGAGCAGCGCGGGGATCGGCGCTTTTTCCCGGCCGGCTTCGCGGTCGGACAGGATGATGATTTCATGGCCGCCCAGGATCGCGCTCTCCACGGCGTCGCAGAGGCCGTCCATCGCTTCTTCCAGCGCGGCGCCGCCGCCGCTGGGATCAAACACGGCCGAGACGGTGAAGGACGTGATGCCGACGTCGTCGATTTCGCGGATGCGCTGCATGTCCTCGTTGGTCAGCAGCGGCTGCTCCAGCTTGAGCTGGTGGCAATGCGACGGCGATTCTTCCAGCAAATCCTTGGCCGCGCCGATGCTGGTGCCCATCGAGGTCACCAGCTCTTCGCGGATGGCGTCGAGCGGCGGGTTCGTGACCTGCGCGAACAGCTGTTTGAAATACGCGTACAGCAACTGCGGCCGGTCCGACAAGACGGCCAGCGGCGTGTCGACGCCCATCGACCCGGTGGCCTCGATGCCGGTCTTGGCCATGGGCGCCATGATGATGCGCAGGTCCTCAAGCGTGTAGCCGAAAAGGTTTTGCAGTGTCTGTAACTGTTCCGTCGACGCCGGAATTGTTTTCTGCGGCGCGGGCAGGCTCTTCAGCGGCACGAGGTGTTTGGTCAGCCACGTGCGGTACGGTTTGCGCGTCGCCACTTCGTGTTTGATTTCTTCGTCCTCGACGATACGTCCCTTGGACATGTCCACCAGGAACATGCGGCCCGGCTGCAGACGTCCTTTTTGCGCGACGTTGGCCGGATCGATCGGCAGCACTCCGGTTTCCGAGGCCATGATCACGAACCCGTCCTTGGTCACGGTGTAGCGGGACGGGCGCAGGCCGTTGCGGTCGAGCACCGCGCCGACGCAGTTGCCGTCCGAGAACGGGATGGACGCCGGGCCGTCCCACGGCTCGGTCAGGCAGGAATGAAATTCGTAAAAAGCTTTTTTCTCGTCGCTCATCGTCTCGTGGTTCTGCCATGCCTCGGGGATGAGCATCATGACGGAGTGCGGCAGCGAGCGGCCGGAGTGATAGAGCAGCTCGATGGCGTTATCGAGGATCGCGGAGTCGCTCGCGCCCGGCGTCGCGATCGGGAACAATTTTTTAAGGTCCGTCCCGAAGAGCGGGCTTTCGAACAGGGTCTGGCGCGCGGTCAGCCAGTTGACGTTGCCGCGCAGGGTGTTGATTTCGCCGTTGTGGCAGAGGAACCGGAACGGCTGGGCCAGGTCCCAGGTCGGGAACGTGTTGGTGCTGTAACGCTGGTGGACCAGCGCCATGGCGCTCTGCAGGTCCGGGTCGGTCAGGTCGGGCAGGAACGGCTCGATCTGGTCGGCCAGCATCAGGCCCTTGTAGACCATGGTGCGGCTGGACAGGCTCGGCACGTAGAAGAATTGTTTTTCCACCAGGTTCGAGGTGCGGATGTTGTTCTCCATCACCTTGCGGATGACGAAAAGTTTGCGCTCGAAATGCGCCTGGTCCTTGATGCCTTTGCCGCGGCCGATGAAAATCTGGTGGATGTCCGGCTCCACGGCGCGCGCGATGTCGCCCAGCACCTGGTTGTTCTGCGGGACGTTGCGCCAGCCGAGGAACACCTGTTTCTCGGCCTTGATGACGCGTTCAAAAAGATCCATGCAGTGTTTGCGCTCCGCCTTGTCGCGGGGCAGGAAGACGAGGCCGGACGCGTAGGCCGTTTCCTCGGGCAGCGCGAAGCCGAGCTCGCCCGCTTTTTTGCGCAGAAATTTATCCGGCGTCTGGAGCAGGATTCCGGCGCCGTCGCCCGTCGTTTCGTCGCAGCCGCAGGCGCCGCGGTGGGAAAGATTGACGAGAATTTCCAGCGCCTTGTGGATGACGTCGTGGGACTTGGCGCCCTTGAGATTGCAGACCATGCCGACGCCGCACGCGTCGTGTTCGAACTGCGGATCGTACAAGCCTTGCGCCTGCGGTTTTCCGCCCTTGAGTTGCACGGTCTGTTTCATAAAAAGCGTAGAAAACTAGTGTTCTGCCGCCGCTGCATCAATCTATTTCATTCACGTATTCGGCCGTCGCGTCGCGGCCGGCATCTTGCGCGCCGCCGTCCCGTTTCGCGATTCTATTCCGTGGCGGCCGCGGTCAATTCCAAGTCGTGTTTTTCGTGGTGATCGGACACGTCCACCGGGTACTTGCCGGTGAAACAGCCGGTGCAGAAATCGCCCGGGTGATCCACGGCGGACAACAGGCCTTCCTGGCTCAAGTAGCCGAGGCTGTCCGCGCCGATAAATTTGCAGACGTCGGCCACGCTGTGGTGGGCCGCGATCAGTTCGCCTTGCGACGGGAAATCGATGCCGAAATAGCAGGGGTGCCGCGTGGGCGGGCAGGAAATGCGCACGTGGATTTCCGTCGCCCCCGCGTCGCGCAGGGACGTGATGCGCCGGCGGGACGTCGTACCGCGGATCAGGGAGTCGTCGACCACGACGATGCGTTTGCCGCGGACGACGCCGGGCACGACCGCGAGTTTCATGTCCACGCCGTCCGAGCGCTGGTCCTGCGTGGGCATGATGAAGGTGCGGCCCACGTAGTGATTGCGGATAAAACCGTAATCCAGTGGCAGCCCGCTGGCCTGCGAATAGCCGAGGCCGGCCGCGCTGCCGCTGTCCGGCACGGCCACGACGATATCGGCTTCGGCCGGCTGTTCCTGGGCCAGCCGGCGCCCGAGGCGGACGCGCGCGTCGTGCACGCTCTGGCCGAAGACCATGCTGTCCGGCCGCGCAAAATAGACATGCTCGAAAATGCATTGCCCGAGCGAGCCTGTGACCGGCTCGCAGAACGTGTGGCCCCGGATGCCGCGCTGGTCGACGGTGACCAGTTCGCCCGGCAGCACGTCGCGCACAAATTGCGCGCCGACCTGTTCCAGCGCGCACGTTTCGCTGGCGAAGACGTACCCGCCGTCGAGTTTGCCGATGGACAGCGGACGGAAACCGTAGGGGTCCCGCGCAGCCATCACGCAGTCCTTCGTCATGATCAGGAAAGAATAGGCGCCCTGTAGTTCGCTCAGGGCGCGTTCCACGCGGCGCGGCCGCGTGCGATACAACGGGTCGGCGATGAGGTGAAGGAGGATTTCGCTGTCCGTGCTCGTCTGGAAAATCGCGCCGGCTTCCTGGTAATTGTGCCGCAGCGTCCGGGCATTGGTCAGGTTTCCGTTGTGCGCGATGCCCCAGATGCCATCGAGGCATTCCACGACGAGGGGCTGCACGTTTTGCGGGCGAGGGGAGCCGGTAGTCGAGTAGCGCACGTGGCCGATGCCGAGCTGGCCGGGCAATTCTTCGCGAAGGTTCCGCCGGCCCAGCACTTCCGAAACGAGGCCCATGCCTTTGGCGGACCGGATTTTCTCCCCGTCGCTAAGACAGATGCCCGCGCCCTCCTGCCCGCGATGCTGCAGTGCGAAGAGCCCGGTGTAGATGACCTGCGCGGCGTCCGGCACGCCATAGACGCCAAACAGCCCGCAGTGATGCCGTGGTTTTCCCCCGCCCACCGCGGGGTTGTTGCCTGTCACTTGTGTTCGCAACGCTTTGCCCTTTTACCGCCATCCCGTGTGGCGGAACCTGCGCTTTTAGCTAGAACCGTTCCAGTCTGACGATGAAACGTAATTGCTTTGACCGCAATATATTACGATTCTTGCATTAAAGCCCGATTGGAAAATAATTACATAAATGTATTAAAAGGCCGACGCGTTGATACATTTTTGTAATGTCTGTTCCTAATCCAGAATACAGTCGGCGCCGGTAAATTGGCAGCTGTCTTTTGTGTATTGCTGGATTTCGATGCGGACGCCGGACGGGTCGGTGGTCCACATCTGCCAGCCGTGGTCCTTGCCCATGATTTTTTCGCTGGCCGGGTACCCGTTGTCGACCAACTGTCGCCCGATCTGGTCGATGTCGTCCACCTCGAGGCAGAAATGCTGGATCAGGCCCTTGGCCTTGGGATCGATTTTGTCGTGGCGGAAGATTTCGATGAAATTCCGCGGCGAGACCTGCAGGTAGAAGCCGATGACTTCCTTGTTCCGCACGAAATCGAATCCCTTTTTGAACCCGAGCCCGGCGCAGTAGAATTTTTCAACTGCGGCCAGGTCGCCCGCGCCGAGACATAAATGAGCCAAACCTTTGACCATGGTGATCTCCTTATTTAGCGCCGACGATATATTGGACCGTCACGTACGCCGTGTATTTAATTTCCCCGAACTGCGTGAGACTCGTGAGTGCTTCGGGTTCGTAGACGCTCCCCCGGGTCTTGGCGGCGGGAGCGCTCACCGCGTCGTAAAGCTTCCCGTCGGACATTTGCATCGGCCGCGCGATGGCCACGTCGCCCTCGGCAAACGTCTGGGCCGTGAGCTTCACGCCGAGCTTGTCTTCGTAGAGTTGTTTTTTCTGCGTGGCAGCTTCGCAGGCCTGGGCCAGGGCCTTCTTGCGGGAATCCACTTCCTTCGAATCCTCGAACTCCACGCCGTCGTACGAAACGTCCGTGTGGGCGTCGATCGCGGAGGCCACGGTGCGAAATTGCTGTTCGTCGGCGACCAGCACGCGCACCGTGTTGTCGATCTTGTAACTCTTGGCCTTGTCGCTGAACATGCCGTACTGCGGCCGCGACGAAAATTTCGAGCCGGAAATATTTTGTTCCGGGATCCCGCTTTTCTTCAACGCGTCGGCCACGGTCTGGCGAAGCGCGGCGTTTTTGCTCAGCGATTCCTGGAGCGACCGGCCTTCCGTCGACACCTTCACGTCCACGTAAGCCCGGTCGGCCTGGATTTTCAGTTCCGATTCCCCGGCAATGCTCACGACTTTGGGCAGCCCGGCCAGGTAGGCCGTCAATTCCGTGGGCGTGCCCTTGATTTCCGGCTCGGCGTACAACGCCGTCGCGAGCGAACCAACGGCGACCGCTAAAATTACCAATTTCATGTTCGTCTCCTTTTTTTGTGAAAATTAAGCTCGATTATTTGTACGCGTCCTTTCGATCGTCGATCGTCAGGATGAATACAATCTTTTCGCGCTCATCTATTGAATAAAAGAGGCGAAAGTCCCCAATTCGAAACCGCCACGTCAGGGGCTTGTAGCCCTGCAAACATTTGATATTCGGTCCATAATGCGGTTCCTGCTTCAATTGGGGGTAGACGTATTCACGCAGCTTCTTTTCGAAGGACCGTCCACGCCTCAATTCGAGCCGTCTATTCTGTTTCTTAAATTCCTCCGTCTCAAAGACGCGATACTCAGACAAAGGAGCCCCGCTTGGATTTGGCGTCCTTAACGCCGCGCTTGAGGCTGGCATTCAGTTCGCGGTTATTTCGGATCTCCGCCATTTCATAGGGATCGACGACCGCGTTTTCGTGAATGAAGCGCATGGTGGCCGTCTCAATGAAATTCGAGAGGGGTCGATTATCCCGCTCCGCAAAGGTGCGGATCGCTCGATACACATCTTCTTCCAATCGCAACGTAATCGTTTTTGACATGGCGTGCTCCCTTGTTTCTATATGCTGTCAAATAGAATACACTGTATTCACGGGCGGGCAACTTTTAAGGGCGGTCGGCCCATGCCCGGCCTGGCTAAAACTGCGTCGCGGTTTCGAGTCCGAGATAAATATTGAAATCGCTGCCCGCTTTCAACACTGGCCCTTCGGTTTCTTCCACGTCGAGGTAGAGGGCGCCGAAGCGGATGCCGAATCGCAACGTCTGCGTGGCGGCCCAGTTCAACGCCGCGCCGGCGCGGCTGATCAGGCTGTAGCCGGACGCGCCGCCGGCCAGGAATTCCATGTCCAACCGGTAGTCCTGCGGGCCGCTGCCGAAATACCAGCGCACCACCGGCCCGGCCAGTCCGTAACCGCCGGAAATGTTCACGTCCTTGTCGTCCACCGTGACCACGTTCGCATTGAGGTAGCCACCTTCGAGGGTGAGGCCGACGTCGCCGCCTTCGCCCTCGAAGCCCATCGTCACGCCGCCGCCGGTCATCCAGCCCTGCTGGCTGCCGCTGGAAAAATAGAGGCCGTGCACGGAGGGCTCCCACCAGAAGGGCGGGGCTTCGTCAAAATCCGCCACGAGGTTGTAGATCAGCGCGCCGGTGTAAACGACCGCGGCGGCGATGACGATGACGCCGGCGGTCACGAAAACGATGATGGCCGATTCCTTGGAGTCGATGTTGCCGACCTCGGCGAAGGAAAAATTCCAGGATTCGCCGTTGTACGTGTTTCGAGGTCGGCGGTGCGCGGCGCGACCGCTTGACGGGACGGCGGTGGTGGCCGCAACGGCCAGGTTCGTGTCAACCTGCGACGCGTCTGCCGCCGGTCCCACGACGACCTGCGCGACTTGCAACGGATCGCGCGTCAGTTCGTTGAATTCCGACAGGGAGACTTCGCGCAGGGCGAGGCCGGGAAACCGTTGTTGCAATTCATCAGGCGTGATCGCTTCGCGCGCGGCCGCGTGGCGCGACAGGGAAAAAAGAATGACAACGATCAGGAGTAGCGATCGGCCAACGATCCTCATGACCGGAAAGGATAGAAGATCGGAGTCGGGCGACGAGAATATTTGTGAAGCGGTCCGGGAGCGTAATTACGCGCCGACGCTGATGTAGTGGCCGCCGGCCCGGATCTTGTCGATGGCGGCGGGAAGTTGACGCGCCACTTCATGGAGATGCACGTACCCGGTGGCCCCGGCTTCCAAGGCGTGGTCCGCAAATACCTGTTCGCGGTGATTCGAAACGATCATCACCGGCAGTTCGGGGTGAAGCGCACGGACGGTGCGGACGAGGCTCAGGGCGGCTTCCAAGTCGTAAGGCAGGTCGATGATCACAACGTCCGGCGTGCTATTTTCCAACGCGGCTAGCACGTCGCTGGCGTCTTCCGCCTCGGCCACGACGTCCGCGCCCGCAAATTCTTCGAGGAAACCGTGGAGGGCCTGGCGCTCAAATCCGTTTTCGTCGACCAACAGGACTTTGATCCGTTCCCTAATCACAGGTAGAACATCGCGCCGGATTCCTACACGCACAACCTGAGATCTGCGGATATTTTCACTGAGACAGAAATGTCGCGCGGGCGCGCGCAGGCCGGGTCACGGCGGCGCTGTGTGGGGCGGCTGGTGCTCGGGCACGAACAGCTGGTCAAAGGCGGGCAGGTCCCAGAAGAGCAAAACACCGCACGCTGCAAAGGCCAGCCCGACGACGCCCATGAGGCGCGGCTCGCGGTACAAGCGTTCGGGATACTGGGCCGGGCTGTTCGGGCTGTAGCTGAGATGCAAATAGTAGGCCATGGCAAGGGCGACCAGCGGCGTGGCCAGCACGAGTTCGAACCGGTAGCGGGTCATGAAGACCGCGGCGAACATCGCAAAGAGCGAGGCGTAGAAGAGGATGCTGACCATCAACCGTTCCTCGGTGTAGAAGCCGAACGAGCTGCGATAGCGGGCGGCCCGGGCGGGGTCGCCGATGGCGCGATACTCCGCCATGCGTTTGGTCGCCATGAGGAAGGCGCCGAACATCCAGTAGGAAAGGAGAATGGAAAGCGGGGGCATGGAAGAGAGGCCGGCGCAGGACCAGCCGGCCGCCATACGCAGGGGATTGTTGATCGACTCGCTCAACACGTCGGCGTAGGGCAGGTCTTTGAGCCGGATGGGCGGAATATTGTACAGCGTGCCCATCAGCCAGAGCGCCGCGCACGAAATACCGAGGTTGGGAAACAGCCAGCTGGCCAAGCCGATGCCGAGGATGCCCAGTACGATCCATTCCACCCACGCGATGCGTTCGTTCACCTGGCGGCTGGCGATGGGCCGCTGTTTTTTTACCGGGTGGTGCCGGTCGCGTTCGGCATCGAGCAGCTCGTTGAGCACGTAATTGCTGGATGCCACCAGGCAGACCGCAAAAATCCCGCCGATAATGCCGAACAAGTGATGTTGCCGCCAGATGCCGGGATAAAAAAAATACGCAATGATAATCCCGGGAACGACAAAAATGTTTTTGATCCAGTGATCGGGGCGGGCGATGGCGATGTAGGGGTTCAGGGCTTTCATGGGATCAATAAATCTCTATCCGGTTGAAAGAATGCAGGCAATGAGTTTCTGCGTGAAAACTTCCCGGCCCCAAGTGTATTGTCTGGCCCCATGCGCGGTGTCACGGTCGTCCTGTTTCCGATTTTTGTCGGATTGATTCTCCGGTTGATTGGTCTTCAACACGGGGACGGGGTTTATGTCTTTCATCCCGACATCGCCAAGCAGATCCGCGTCGCCGAACATATTTACCGGGGCGCCAATCACGCCCACGACGTATACAAAAATAATCTCGAACTCGAGATGTATCCCTACGGCACCGCCACGCTCCTCGGCCGCGCGGCCACCTGGGGCCTGTGGATCACCGGCCAGAATATGCGCTTCGCCAGCACGTGGGAGTGGGGCGTCGGTTTGCGCATCATCAACGTGGTCATGGGGCTGGGCTGCATCGCCATCGTGCTGCTGGCTTTGCGGCGTGCCTTTGGCGATGGGCCGACGCTGCTGACCGGGCTGATGCTGGTCGTGGAGCCGTTGCATTCGCAAATTTCCCACTATGGCATGAACGATGTGCCCATGGTCGGCTTGCTGTTGTTGTGCTGGTTGGCGGCGGCGGTATCGGACCGGGACCGAGGCGGCCTCGGCATCTATTCCTTGGCCGCCGGGTTCACGCTCGGCTTCGCGTTCGGCATCAAATACCAGGCCCTGCTCGGGGGCGTCATCCTGCTCGTTGCGTGGGTCGTCCACGGTCGGCGCCTGGGGTGGGTCTGGGTCTTTCGATCGGCCGGCTCGGCCGCCATTGGGGTCCTCGGCGGGCTCGTTGCCACCTGCCCGATGTTGTTCATCGATCCCGCCCACTTCATCCAGTGGTTCCCGAAATTCATGAGCTGGCAGGCCAACATTACCGGCCTCGATTTGTCGATGGCGGAAAAATTGGCCAACAATGTCCCCTATGTCCTGATCGTCCCATTTAAACATGTGCGCTGGCTGCTTCTCCTGCCGGCCGTGCTGGCGGCGTCGCGCCTGCTGAAACGCGACGCGTCCCCGACGGAGCGATGCCTCATCGCCAGCGCGCTCGGTTTTTGCGGCCTGCTCGTAGCGGCCCTGTGCACGTCCCGCGACCTGGTGCGGCAAAATGATCTCCTCCCGCTCTTGCCGTTCCTCATCCTCGGCGCCGGTTGGTACATCGCGCAGAGCCGCCTTCCGCGGGCGCGCCAGGCGGCGACGCTGGCCGTCTGCGTTTTTGTGGTCACGGCCTCCGTCAGTTCCATGCGCGACAGCCTGGCCCTGGGCCGCACCGACACGCGCATCCTGGCCCGGCGCTGGTGTGACGCGAATATTCCGGACCGGAGCGTGGTGCGCCGCGAGCCCTACACGCTGGGACTGGGAAAACGCGTGATCGATCGCGAGCACCGCTATCTCTCGCTGCCGGAAGTGAAACGGGTCATCGACGATGGCCAGTTCGATTACCTGATCACCAGTTCCCTGGCCCACGCGCGGTTCTTCAATCCGTTTTTCCACAGCCGCAGCGAAGAGGTCCAGGATTTTTACCGCCAGCTGCCGGTGCGTTACCAGGAAGTCGCGCGCTTTTCCGACCGGAACATGATGTTCGCGCATCCGAAGATCATCATCTACAAGCGCCCGGGATCCAAAAAATAAGACGCCCCGCCGCAAGGGACGGGGCGCCTTTTCACACTCAGCCTCCCGGGCCATCGCCCGGACAGGATCAGATCAGAATGCGATGCTGGCTTTCAGGCTGCCGACCACCTGCTCGGTGTCCTTGTACAGCCCTTCCGCCGCGTCTTCGATGTCGCTGTTGATCAGCATGGTGTACTGGACACCCGGCGTCACGGTCAGCGTGTCGTTGACGGCGATCGGCACCGTCAGCGTAAAGTTGGCGTCATTGAATTCATCTTCGGCCACGCCGAAGTAGAACGCGTTGTAGTCTTCGCTGCCGTAGCCGGCGGAGGCGCCCAGCGTGGCCGAGACCTTGTCGGACAGCTCGAGGCTGTGGCTGACCGCGAGGTTGTAGTAGAAGCCTTCCGCTTCCTTGAAATCGTAATAGGCCGAGGCCGTCGGCGAGAGCAGGATCGGCAGGCCGACGATGACAAACGCTTCGTGCGTGTCGTTGACGAGCGAGACGTTTCCTTCCCCGTCAACCAGCGACTGGTTGGGGAAATCATATTGCACGAGACCGCCGGTCAGGCTGACTTCCGTCTTGGGGCAGACCCAGTTGTACCAGGCGGAGATGTCATGTTCGGAGAATTCGTATTCTTCGCCGGTGATATCGTCCGTCAGGTTGAAGTTTCCCCACCAGTTGATGCTGAATCCGCCCTTCGTCACCGTCAACGACGGCTGGACAACGGCTTCTTCATTGAGCACTTGGCCGCGCCAAACGTAGGCGGACAGGACCGAGAGGTCCAGGCCGGCACTCATTTCGGACTCTTCCTGCGCGACGCTGCCCATGGCCAACAGGGCCGTGAGGGCAAATATTGCGATGACCTTATTCTTCATTCTGACTACTCCTCCTGTTGGACCGAACTATTCGGCCCGTTTTTCTGCCGCACGTAGTCGCGCGACAAAATGGTTAAAGTTTGGAAACACCCCTACGGATAGCGTTCACCTATGAATGAACCACTAATGATTGCGTAACACTAAGTTAAAATGGGGTGTCGTCAAGGGCAAACGACACCCCATTTTTTGGTTGCCGCACTATTAAATTAACCTATGGCCTCCTCTCATCGTTTTCCGGATTGTCCCGGTGTCCTGATCACGCCCTGTGCGCGTCAGTCGATGGGAGGTTTAGCAGCGGGTATGCCAACGAAAGCGAAGCATTCAGGCCAATTAATTGCAACCTTATGCACGGCAATAGGTTGAATTATTTTATAAAAAATACATTCAGGTCGTTATTCAAGTTATCAACTACTGAAATGTAATTTTGTGTATAACTACATACAATTATGTAGCATATTTCTTAGCCTGGATATGGTATTGGTGCACCTTATAGCCGAAGATGCGCTGCGTGGTCTTCAGGGCGCGGGCGGCGGCGGCCATGTTGCCGCGCGTGGATTTCAACGCGTCGACGATGATGTCGCGCTCATAAGCTTCCACCATGTCGATGAGACTGCCTTGGGCCGTGCTGCCGGTGGCCTCCGCGGTCTGCAGCGTGGGGGGCAAATGATACGGGTGGATCACGTCGCCTTCGGCCACCAGCACCGCGCGCTCGATGCAGTTCTCCAGTTCGCGCACGTTGCCGGGCCAGTGGTAGCTCATCAGCATATCGATAACCGCGCTCGAGAGGCGCCGCACTTTTTTGCCCGAGTCCTTGGCGTATTTTTCCAGGAAATGGTCGGCCAAGAGCACCACGTCGGCCTTGCGGTTCCGCAGGGGCGGCACGAAAATCGGATACACGTGCAGGCGGTAGAATAGATCTTCGCGGAACTTGCCTTGGCTCACCATCTCCTCGAGGTTGCGGTTCGTGGCCGCGATCATGCGCACGTTGACCTTGATCGTCTGCGTCGAACCGACGCGCTCGAATTCCCGTTCCTGCAGCACGCGCAACAGCTTGATCTGGATCGACGGCGGGATGTCCCCGATTTCATCCAGGAACAGCGTGCCGCTGTGCGCCACCTCGAAACGGCCCTTGCGGTCGGCCAGCGCCCCCGTGAAAGCCCCGCGCGCGTGGCCGAAGAGTTCGCTTTCAATCAGGTTTTCCGGCAACGCGGCGCAATGCGCCTTGATGAACGGCTTGTCCGCGCGGTCGCTGTTGTAATGGATCGCGTGGGCGACCAGTTCCTTGCCCGTGCCCGTTTCGCCCAGGATCAGCACCGTCGTCGGGCTCTTCGACACCTGCGCGATCTGGTCGTAGACCACCTGCATCTCGTGTGAATTGCCGATGATGTTCGAGGGACGGAACCGCTCGCGCAGTTCCTGGCGCAGCCGTTCATTTTCCTGTTCCAGCTTGTCGCGTTCCTCCTGCGCCGAGCGCCGGAGCTTTACGGCCTGCGCGATCATCGATGCGATGATCGTCAGCAGCCGCACGTCCTCTTTCAGGTCGACGTCCGGATGGTACAAGCGGTCCACGCTCAGCGCACCCACCACTTCCTGGCCCATCTTGATGGGCACGCAGATAAATGAGGTATCCTCGCGTTTGCCGCGTTTCGTTTTGTCCAGGATCAGCGGTGATTCGCTTTTTTTAGGGATGACGATCGGCTCGCCGGTCTGGATCACTTTGCCCGTCACCCCTTCGCCGACCTTGTATCGTCCGCGCCGCGCCTGTTGGGGCGATAGCCCGTGCGCCGCTTCGATCAAGATGTCGCCCGTCTTCCGGTTGAGCAGCGTGAGCGTCCCGTAATTCATGTCCATCGACTCGGCCAGCGATTCCAGCACGGGGCTGACCACCTCCCGCATGTCGAGGCTCTGGTCGAGGATGCGGCTGACGTCGTACAGCAGCTGCAATTCTTTTACGCCGCGGTCCGGGTCGGTGCTGATCTTTCCATGTTTTTCACTCATACGCGTTCTCCATAAAGGTTGGTGATGGGCAGGCGCCGGTCGCGCCCGAAAGATTTCGGCGTGATTTTTACGCCGGGCGCGCCCTGCCGCCGCTTGTATTCGCTGCGGTCGATCAGGCGCACCGCGCGTTTTACCGTCGCAGGCTCAAATCCGTCCGCCACGATTTCGTCCACGCTCCAGTCCTGTTCCACGTAACGCTCGATAATGCCGTCCAGGATTTCGTAGGGCGGCAGCGAATCCTGGTCGGTCTGGTTCGGCTTCAGTTCCGCCGTGGGCGGTCGCGTGATCGTGGTCTCCGGGATCACCGCGCGCCCCGCGTCCTTGTTCCGCCAGCGCGCCAGCGCCCATATCAGCGTTTTGGGAACGTCTTTGATCAGCGCGAAGCCGCCCGCCATGTCGCCGTACAGCGTGCAGTAGCCGGTCGCCATTTCGCTTTTGTTCCCGGTGGTGAGGACCAGCCAGCCGAACTTGTTCGACAACGCCATCACGATGTTGCCGCGGATCCGGGCCTGCAGGTTTTCCTCCGTCGTGTCGGCCAGCCGGTTCGGCCACAACGGCGCCAGCTCGCGCAAATATTCCTCGTGCAGCTTCCGGATGGGCAGTGTCTTGAGTTCGATGCCCAGGTTGCGCGCCAGCAGCTGCGCGTCGCCCAGCGTTTCCGACGACGAAAATTGCGAGGGCAGGGTGACGGCCACCACGCGGTCGGATCCGAGCGCATCCACGGCGATCACGGCAACCAGCGCGGAATCGATGCCGCCGCTCACGCCCAGCACGACTTTCGAAAAGCCGTTTTTGTCCACGTAGTCCTTCAGCCCCATTTTCAATGCCGCGTACACCTCGGCCAGGTCGTCCAGCGCGGGCGCGACCCGTTTTTTCCAATCGTTGGAACTTTTTTCCGCAAAAGTTCCAATCATTGGAACTTTGATCACACGGGCCGCGGAGGTTTTACGGGGCGCGCCGCCGCGCGCGTCCTTTTTCGAAAGTTCAACCCACAGGATATCTTCTTCGAATTGCCGCGACCGGTTTTGCAATTGGCCCTTGGCATTGAACACCATCGACGCGCCGTCGAAGACCAGTTCGTCCTGCCCGCCCACGAGGTTGCAGTAGAGCAGGGGCGCGCCCATGAAACGCGCGGCTTTTTTCAGGACGTTTTCGCGCAGCTTGAGTTTGCCCCGGTGATAGGGGGAGGCCGAGATGTTGACGACCGCGTCGACGCGCGCGGCTTTCAACCCGCGGCACGGCGCCTCGTCCGTGGACCAGGAATCCTCGCACACGTGAAGACCGATGCGGAAGCCGTTCACGTCGAGCACGGTCGACTGGTCGCCGGCCGCAAAAACGCGCTTCTCGTCGAACACGCCGTAATTGGGCAGCAGCATCTTGCGGTAAAATCCGAGAAGCTTGCCGCCGGCGAAAACGGCGGCGGCGTTGTAGTTCCTGTTTTTTTCGTGGAGGGGGACCCCGACGATCACCACGGCTTGTGCGGGAAGCTCCCGGGCCAGGGCTTGGAGCGTGACCCGGCAATCGGCCATGAAATGCTTTTTGAGGATGAGGTCCTCCGGCGGGTAGCCGGAAATCACCAGCTCGGGAAACACAATAAACTGGGCACCCGCGGCCTGCGCGTCGTGCGCCAGCCGCGCGACTTTATGCGCATTGGGAACCAGCGCGCCGACGGTGACGTTCACCTGGACCAGCGCACCCTTGATTTGTTGCATGCGACAATTTTGTAGCACCGGTCCGGGGTGTCTACAATAGAAAGAAAAGGCCCCGCTTGCGGCGGGGCCTTTCTTTATTCGAATGCTGTGGTGCTGACTACCGGATGAACAACATTTCCTGGTACGTCGGCAACGGCCAGAGGTCGTCGGCGACCACGGCTTCCAGGGCGTCGGCCACTTTGCGGACGGCCAGCATGGCCGGGACGACTTCGTCGCGGTAGTGCTTGGCGTGGTCCAACAAACCGCCGCTCGCGTGGTGATGGATCGCCTTGTCCAATTCGATGAGCGCGGCTTCCAGTCCGCCCACGAGGCCCGTGACATGGTCCAGCGAGGACATGTCGGACTTCTTGCCGCAGGCCTTGATGGCCGCCGCCGTCGAGGCCAGCTCGCCCTGGTAACGATACGCGGCCGGCAGGATGGTCGTGCGCGCGATTTCCAGGCAGAGCAGGGCTTCCGTGTTCACGTCCTTGCAGTAGCGTTCCGCGTAGATGTCGTTGCGGGCGGACAATTCGCGCTTGGACAGGACGCTGTATTTTTCGAACAGGTCCGCGTAGTCCTTGTTGCCCGAGACGGCCGCGAGGGCGTCCACCGTGTTGCGCAGGTTGGGCAGGCCGCGTTTGGCGGCTTCCTTGTGCCACGCGTCGGAGTAGTTGTCCCCGTTGAAGATGACGGCCTTGTGCTTCTTGATGACTTCCTGCAGGAGCTTCTGCACGGCGCCGTTCAACTTCTTCGCGTCGCCCTTGGTGGCCTTTTCCAGTTCGGTGGCCATGTAGTCCAGGCTTTCCGACATGATCGTGTTCAGGATCACGAGCGGTCCGGCGATGGACTGGCTGGAGCCGACGGCGCGGAATTCGAACTTGTTGCCGGTGAAGGCGAACGGGCTGGTGCGGTTGCGGTCGCCCGAATCCTTGGGCAGCGGCGGGAGCGTGTCCACGCCGATGGTGAGGGTTCCGCCGGATTTCGATTTCTTGGCGCCCCCCTTTTCGATCTGCTCGAAAATGTCGGTGAGCATGTCGCCCAGGAAGATCGAGATGATGGCCGGCGGCGCTTCGTTCGCGCCGAGGCGGTGATCGTTGCCCGCGTGCGCGATGGCCACGCGCAGGAGTTCGGAATATTTGTGCACGGCGCGGATGACCGCGGCGCAAAACACCAGGAATTGCGCGTTTTCGTGCGTGTCCGTGCCCGGTTCGAGCAGGTTCGCGGAGGACGTGCCGAGCGACCAGTTCAGGTGCTTGCCCGAACCGTTGATGCCGGCGAACGGCTTTTCGTGCAGCAGGCAGGCCAGGCCATGTTTTTCCGCCACGCGTTTGAGCGTGGTCATAATCATGTGCTGGTGGTCGGCCGCGACGTTCGCGTTTTCATAGACGGGCGCGATTTCGTACTGGCTCGGGGCCACTTCGTTGTGGCGCGTCTTCACCGGCACGCCCAGCTTGAAGAGCTCGCGCTCGCACTCGAGCATGCAGGCCAGGACGCGTTCCGGAATGGCGCCGAAATACTGGTCTTCGAATTCCTGCCCCTTGGCCGGCTTGGCGCCGAAGAGCGAGCGACCGCAGATCGTCAGGTCGGGGCGCGCGAAGAAGAAGTTGCGGTCGATCAGGAAATATTCCTGTTCCGGGCCGGCCGTCGCGAAGACGTAGCCGGGATCCGCGTGGCCGAACAGTTTCAGCACGCGTTGCGCCTGCTTGTTGAGCGCCTGCATGGAGCGCAACACCGGCGTTTTCTTGTCCAGCGCTTCGCCCGTCCACGAGCAGAAAGCCGTGGGGATGCAGAGCGTGGTGCCGTTCGGGTTTTCGAGGATGTAGGCCGGGCTCGTGACGTCCCACGCGGTGTAGCCGCGGGCTTCGAACGTGGCGCGGATGCCGCCGGACGGGAACGAGGAGGCGTCCGGCTCGCCCTGGATCAGCTGTTTGCCGCTGAACTCGGCGATGGCGCCGCCTTTGCCGTCGGGCGAGAGGAAACTGTCGTGTTTCTCGGCCGTGATGCCGGTGAGCGGATAAAAAACGTGCGCGTAGTGCGTGGCGCCTTTTTCGATGGCCCAATCCTTCATGGCCGTCGCGACCGCGTCGGACACGCTGGGGTCGAGTCCTTCGCCGCGGCGGATGGTCTTCTGCACCATCTTGTAGACCGCCTTGGGCAGGCGATCCAACATGACGTTGTCGTTGAACGTGTTCGCGCCGAACAAATCCTTGGCCGGCGTATCGAGAAAGTTCAGGGGCTTCTCGGTGGGTTTATAGGACGTGACCGCGGCGATGGCCGCCTGACGTGGATTGCTGTATTTCATCTTTTCTCCTGCCTTTTTTTCGTTTAGAGCCCGCGTTTGTAGAGAATGGGCCGTGCGCTGACAAACATTTTTCGTGCCACGACAAACCAATACTTCCGCGTAAATCGCGTAAGCCCTGTCCTGCAAGAAAGTTGCAAAATGTGCATCCGCAATTTGGAAACGCCGACCGCGCTGAAATTCCTACATAATTGTTGTGTCCACGCGGCGATAAATACGAAGTTGAATTTACGCGTCGCGCGTCACAATCGCGGAAAACGGCGGCAGCGCGCCGCGTTCCAACGCGCCGAAAAGCCGCTTGCCCTTGAAGCGCCCGGCCTCGCGAATTTCCCGCGCGTGGGGCCCGAGGTTGATCGCACAGCGCACGACGGATTTTCCCAGCACGCGTTCGAAGGCGATCACGCTGCGTTCGGCCGCGGCCGATTTTTCGCCGATATCGATCACGTTAAAATTGCCGTGGACGAGTTCGGGCGTTTTCAGGCGAAGCCGGATCAGCGATTTGAAATAGCGATAGAGGTCCGCGCGTTTCTTCGGTTCGCGCAGGAACATGTTGCCTTCGAACTCTACCGACTCCTGTTCGAAAATGCTGCCGTCCGCGCGGCGGATGCGGCGCCGTTTGCCGATCGGGTTCATGCGGTCGTGGATGGGCGGACGATTCATGGCGCCAAACTCTTCGCCGGTCAGGATAAACGGCAGCGTCAGGTGCGACGTGAAAACGAGCGCGTTGACCGCGCGCGTTGCGCCTTCACCGTAGAGGTACATGCCGCGCCCTTCGTCGTGATTGTCCGTGTAGCGCGCGAGCCGCGGCGGGTGGGCGTCCTGCCCGTAGCGGTCCTCGTAATTCTGGAGCGCCTTGGCGAACGCGCCGGCAATGCCGCCTGATTTGTAGGCGTCGTAGCGGTCGCGGAACGAATCGTTGTTCGGCAATCCCGGATCCGGCGCGAGCACGGTGTTGAAATTTTCGTCCAGCCCGTAAAAATGCTGCGCGCATTTGTAGAAATCGTCGTCGTAGGCCGCGTTGATGCCGCGCGCAAAGAGGTCGCAGTTCGGTTCCAGGCCGTAACATTCGGCCAGGAAAAGCAGCTCGCGGTCGGCGTGACGCTTGCGGAGTTCCGGCATGGCCTCGTTCCAGAAACCCTTGTCGTTGATGAAATGCGCCATATCGAGGCGGAAGCCGTCGATGCCGTCGCCTTTCCCGAGGAAACTCAGCCAGTAATCGTAAATCGCGATCATTTCCCGGCGCAGGGCCGGTTTCGTGTAGTCAAGTTTGGCCGTGTCGGACCAGTCGCAGTCGTAGAAGACCTCGCCGTTGTCGCGCTTCACGTAGAATTCGGGATGCGAGGCGATCCAGACATTGTCGCGGCTGGTGTGGTTCGGGGTGATGTCGAAAATAACCTTTAGCCCGAGGCGGTGGGCCTTGCGGACGAGGCCGGCCATTTCTTTTTTCGTCCCGTATTCCGGCTCGATGGAACGGAAGTCGCGGCTGGAGTACGGCGAGCCGATGCCCTTGCGGAACGCGTGGCCGATGGGATAGGGCGGCATGAAATAGACGACATTCGCGCCCAGCGTTTTGATGTAGCCCAGGTTTTTGGTGACGTAGGCCAGCGGGGAATCCTTGGTCTTCTTTTCCTGCGCGGCTTCAAACGCGTTGCGCGGTTCGCGCGCGGCCAGGCCCCGCAGGTTGATCTGATAAATGACCGCGGACGGAATCCAGGATTTCATGGGCGCGAAGGGTATCCATCCGCCGCGCGTTGAACAAGTCGACAGTGCATCCCTGATAAGTTGTCAGATGGAAGGGCATGTGTTACGTCTTTCCGTATGAGAACGGCACTTTTCATTGCCTTGGTGGGTCTGGCCGCGACGTGCGGCCGGGCGGATTATTCGGCGGACCTGAACCGTTTGCTGAGCCGGGTCCAGGCCATGAGCCACGGGTCTTATACCGAAGCGGAATGGCGCGATGCCTTGAGCGAGCTGGACACGATGGCCGGCCGCGCCCGCCAGGCCGGGGATTGGAACGGCTTCATCGAAGCCAACGTGGCCAAGGCCACGATTTACAGCGATGTGAAACGCGACTACCGCACGGCGCTCGCGATTTTGGGCGACGTAAAAAACCAGTGCGGCGACCAACGCATGCCGGCCATGAAAAAAGTTTACGTGCGCGAAGCCGACACGTACTCGAAGCTGGGCGATGAAGCGTCGGTTCAACGCGTCATCCGCGAATTTGAAGCCAGCCCGCATTACGACGCGGAGGTGTATTCGTACTCCGTGAGCGAAGGGCGCAACACGCCCATGACGATCATGCGTCCCTCCGCCGATGCGAACGGTTCCATCTCCGTGACGGCCATGAGCGTCGCGCGCCGGCAGTCCCAGTACGCGCCGGGCAACTTGTTCCCGGATTTCAGCGTGGTCGACGTGAGCGGGCGCGACCTGAACCGCGAAGATTTCCGCGGGAAAGTTCTGCTGGTTGATTTATGGGTGCGCGACTGGGCGCCGTGGAAACGCGACCTCGACAACGTCCGCGCGCTGTATGGCCGCTATCACGAAAAGGGCTTTGAAATTCTCGGCGTTTGTATCGAGCCACGCGCGGACGACCTCGCGTCGTTTTCATCGAAAAATCGCATGCCGTGGGCCCAGGTCGCGGATGGCGCTACGCTTTCGCGCGGGCTGGGCATTTACGGCGAAGCGACGAATTTCCTCATCGACCAGAACGGGGTCATCATCGGGCGCGACCTTCACGGCGCGGAACTTGTGGCCGCGGTCAAACGCGCGCTGCGAATTCCCTAGTTCATGCCATCGCCGGTCGGACATTCTTTGATCGGTCTCGCCATTGCCGTCCAGTACGGCATCCAGCCGGGACGGCTCTCGGCGATCAGCCAGGATCTCCGGAAAAAGGCCGCGATCTTGTTCGCGGGCGTCCTGCTGGCCAATCTGCCGGACGTGGATTACATCCCCGGCATCTGCTGCGGAGAGATCAATGCGTTTCATCATTACTACACCCACTCGATAGGGTGGGTGCTCACGGTCACGTTGGCGTGCTGGCTCGGCTGGAAATTCATGCGGCCGGCCATCGGCGTCCGGGAAATAATTTTTGTTTTCGCGGCGCTGGTGAGTCATCTGGCCGCCGATGCCGTGACGGCGGACGGACATCCGCCGTACGGATTCATGGCCTTCTGGCCCTGGTCGGATCGATTCGTGATTTCTCCCGTCACAATTTTCTGGCGACTGCACAAACACGATTGGTCGGAAGTCCTGCAGTGGCACAATGTATGGGCGGTGGTGGTGGAGGTGGCGATTTGCCTTCCGTTCCTGGTCCTGGCGGTCGTGCTCAAGTGGAGGCCGGGACAAAAAGAACAGGCGCCCCGCTTGCGCGGAGCGCCCGTCTCGGGAGACTGATTTGGTTTGGCTTAGTAATTCCGCGGCGCAAGCGGCGGAAGCGTTCCGGTGAAGCCCCATTGAATGGGCGACCCGGTCAGCAGCAATCCGTCGCTGCTTTTGCGGATGTACCAACGTCCGGTCGAGATCTGGTATACGGCCAAGTCCGCTTTGCCGTCGTTGTCGTAATCGCCGGGGATGGGGTAGCTCTTGGCCGGTCCGAACTGCTGTACCGCCCCGCCCAGCAGGTTGCTGGTGCTGCTCAGGCGCACGTACCAGTTCGCGAACTTCGGATCAAACACCGCGAGGTCCGTGCGATGATCGCCGTCATAATCGGCCGGGACCGGCACCACGCCTTTGAAGCCCCATTGGAACGGCTTGCCGAAGGCGAGATTGGTGTTCGAACTCTGGCGCACAAACCAGTGGAACGTGTACTTGTGGAACACGGCCAGGTCGGCATGGCAATCGCCGTCGTAATCGCCGGGCACCGGCACCGTGTCCTTCGAGCCCCACTGGATGCTGGCGGACGTGGTGTTCGTGCGCGAGCTGTAGAGGATATTCCACGTGCCCAGCGCGGATTTGAACACGGCCAGGTCGGCTTTTTCGTCGCCGTCGTAATCGTCCGGAACGGGAACGATGCCGTTGCCGAAAGACCAGTGGATGGTCTTGGGATAATTCTGGCTGCTTTGAATGATATACCAGTAGCCGCTGCCGGGATTCAGGACGGCCACGTCGGTGCGTTGATCGCCGTCGTAATCCGCCGGCACCGGAATAAGGCTCTTCGAACCCCAGTTCAGCGAACGGAGCGTCGCTTTCCAGCACATTGGGATCCTAAGCTTAGAATTCCACGTGGACAAGTTGTCGCGG
>JADMIO011602852.1_pt1 | contig 65162 bp, 62 predicted proteins | sample 8958161 | NCBI WGS metagenome assembly JADMIO01 (sample SAMN16585339, study PRJNA669376) | soil metagenome | isolation source: Crop rotation soil | place: USA: Cullars Rotation, Alabama | collected 2011
GCGACAACTTGTCCACGTGGAATTCTAAGCTTAGGATCCCAATGTGCTGGAAAGACACTTCCATCAGCCGGTCGGTGTCGATCGCCGTGTAGACCTGGGTGGTGGAAAGCGAGGCGTGCCCGAGCAATTCCTGCACGCTGCGCAGATCGCCGCCATGGGCGAGCAGATGCGTGGCGAAGGAATGGCGCATGGCATGCGGCGTCGCGCTCGGTGGGAGGCCGAGACGGCCGCGCAGATTCTGCATCAGCGCCTGCGCCTCGCGCGGGCTCATCGGCTTGCCGCGCTTCGAGAGAAACAGGGGTGAATTTTTTGCCCCCGGAAACGGAATGCGTTTTTCGTAATATCCCGCTGCGTCGCGCACCTGCCCGATCAGCGGCACCATGCGTTTCTTTCCGCCCTTGCCCAGAACGGCGATCGTGTTGCCGAGCGGGACATCGCCGCGCTTCAGGCTGAGCGCTTCGGAGATGCGCAGGCCCGTGCCGTAAAGCAGCGTGAGAAGCGCGACATCGCGCGCGGCGATCCATTCGACATCATTCTCGCCGGCCTCTTCGAGCGTGCGCACGGCATCCTCTTCGCTCAACGGACGAGGCAGGCTTTTCGGAATGCGCGGACTGCGGATCGTGGCGGCGGCGGAATTGTCGAGAATATTCTCGCGCGCGAGATAACGGAAAAATCCGCGGATCGCGGCAAGGGCGCGCTGCACGCCCTTGGCGCCAAGACCATCCTTCCGTCTTTCGGTGATGAAGGCGCGGATGTCGGCAGGCGAGAGTTTCGCCAGCATTTTCTCCGTCACGGTGCCGCCGACATGGATGGCGAGAAAGCCGAAGAAGCGCGCGAGATCGTCTCCATAGGCGCGCAGCGTGTGCGGACTGGCGCGACGCTGATGCGCAAGGGAATCGAGATACGCCTGTTTCAGCCCTTCGGCAGATCGAGCCATGCGCGGATCGTGCGCTCCAGCGCGCGGGCGAAATAGGTGAGATCGGCGGCGGTCTCGTCGCCTTCGAAGCGTCCGGGTTCGAAAGCGCCGAGCACGAAAAGCGCGGCGGGCGTGTCGCGGCCGATGCGCAGGCGGAAAACCGCAAGGCTCCGGCACTCCGCGCCGCTCGCACCAAGAAGCAGCTCGCCGCCATTGGCGAGCACGGCGCCCGAGGCCTGGCCCAGAACCTGTTCGGTCGTGCCCGGCGCGATGAGGCGCACGCCCCTGGTTCCGGTCGGCGAAGCGCCGTCCAGGCTTTCGACACAGAAAGCCGCCTTGTCCGCGGCGAAGGCGGAACTGGAAGCCGTCGCCACCGCGATGGCCTCTTCGAAACTGCGGGCATCGAGAAGATCGAGGATCAGGCGGCGCACGCCCTCGCCCAGCGAGCGGCTGGCCTGGCGGTTGGCAAGCAGCGCATCGCGTTCGGCGCGCAATTCGGCATTGTCCGCGCGCAGCCGCTCGAGCAGGAATTTCTGCATGTCGGCGACATCGCCGGCCGCATAGCGCTCCGGCAGCAGCAGCGCCAGCAGCTCGCTGTCCGAGGCCAGACTGGCGCGGTTCATTCTTATATAAGCCTTGACCGCCTCGGCGGCGGCCAGGACCGAATCGCGGGATGGTGCGCTTTCGCTCAAAGCGGCAGGTTCCTCAACAACCCCGGTTGAACGCCGGTGATTTGCGAAGCAATTCTAACGCATGACGGACAAAGAGTTGAAGCAAATCGGCAAGAAAGATTCGCGCGGCCGCGAGATCGCGGGTGTGCTGCTGCCCTTGCCGCTCAAGGGTCCGTATGACTATGCGCTGCCCAAGGGCGTCGAGGCGGTGCGCGGCCTGATCGTGGTGGCCTCGCTCGGCAGCCGCGAGATGCTTGGCGTCGTCTGGTGTCCGCCGGAAGGCACAGTCGGAGACAACCGCCTGAAAGAAGTCGAGGAACTGGAGGAAGCCGTGCTGCTTCCCGCCGGGCTCTGCGATTTCGTGGACTGGGTGGCAAGCTACACGCTGAACCCGCCGGGCAGCATCCTCGCCATGGCGCTGCGCACCGCATCGGCCTTCGATCCCGAGACGCCGCGGCTCGCCTTCGTCAAGGGCGATACCGTGCCACCACGCATGACCGAGGCCCGCGCCCGCGTGCTGGAAGTGGCCGGCGACGGCCTGGCGCGCAGCGTCTCCAGCTTTGCGCAGGAAGCCAATGTCACGCCCGCGGTGGTGCGTGGACTGATCGCCAGCGGTGCCCTGGTCGAAACCGAGCTTCCCGAATATCGCGCGCTCGACATTCCCGATCCGGATTGCGTCGCTGTCACCTTGAGTGACGAGCAGCGCGCAGCGGCGGATTCGATGATCGCGGATGTGCGCGAGGGAAAATTCGCAACCAGCCTGCTCGACGGCATCACGGGATCGGGCAAGACCGAAACCTATTTCGAGGCCGTGGCCGAAGCGCTGCGCCAGGACAAGCAGGTCCTGATCATGCTGCCGGAAATCGCGCTGACAATACAATTCATGGAGCGGTTTGCTGAGCGCTTCGGCTGCCGCCCTGCCGAATGGCATTCCGATCTTTCGCAGAAGGAAAGACGGCGGGTGTGGCGCAGCGTGGCGAACGGCACGGCACGCGTTGTGGTCGGCGCGCGCTCGTCACTGTTCCTGCCTTTTTCCGATCTGGGACTCATCATCGTCGATGAGGAGCATGAGCAGGCCTACAAGCAGGAGGACGGCGCGATCTATCATGCGCGCGACATGGCGGTGGTGCGCGCCAATATCGAGAAATGTCCGATCATCCTGTCGAGTGCTACGCCATCGCTGGAGAGTTTCGTCAATGCCTCAACCGGGCGCTACAAATGGCTGAAGCTGTCGCGCCGTCATGGCGTGGCCGAGCTGCCCGAGATCCGCTTGGTCGATCTGCGCGACAGCCGCGTCGAAGCCGGCACCTGGCTGTCGGAGCCGTTGCGCGAGGCGCTGCGCAATGGGTTTGCGTCCGGCGAACAGGCGATGCTGTTCCTCAACCGGCGCGGTTATGCGCCGCTGACACTGTGCGGTTCCTGCGGCCACAAACTGACCTGCCCCAACTGCACGGCCTGGCTGGTTGAACATCGCTACAGGCGCAGGCTTGCCTGCCATCATTGCGGTTTCGAATCGACGCTGCCGCCGGAATGCCCGCAATGCCATGAGGTCGGGAGCTTCGTGGCCTGCGGTCCCGGCGTGGAGCGCGTGGCGGAGGAAGCCGCAAGCGTTTTTCCGGAGGCGCGCATTGCCATCGCCTCAAGCGACATCCTGCACGGACCGGAAGAAACCCAGGCCGCGATCCGCGCCATGGCCAAGAATGAGGTCGATCTCCTGATCGGCACGCAGATCATCGCCAAGGGCCATCATTTCCCGCAGCTCACGCTTGTCGGCATCATTGACGCCGATCTGGGCGGATCGGATGGCGATGTGCGGGCGCGCGAGCGCACGTTCCAGCTGCTCAACCAGGTTTCGGGCCGCGCGGGACGCGCCGAGAAGCCGGGCCTTGTGCTGATGCAGACGCGCAATCCGAAGGATCCGGTGATGACGGCGCTGGTCAATGTGGATCGCGATTCCTTCTACGAGCAGGAGCGCCAATATCGCGAGCGGGCGAGCGCGCCGCCGTTCGGACGGCTGGCCGCGATCATCCTTTCCGGCGGCGACGGCGAAGCGGTGCGCGAGACCGGCAAGGCGCTGGCGCGCGCGGCGCCGAACGCGAAAGGCGTGAAAGTGTGGGGGCCGACGCCCGCTTTCTATTCCCTGCTGCGCGGACAGACGCGCGAGCGGCTGCTGGTGCAGGCGGAGAGGAGCGTCGATGTGCAGGCTTACTTACGCGCCTGGCTGGCGGGCGTGAAGATCCCCGGCAGCGTGCGGCTGACGGTCGATGTCGATCCGGTGTCGTTCTTCTAGAGTTGCGCAAGTCGGAAATCGCCCCCTCCGCCGCACTGCGTGCGGCACCTCCCCCGGACACGGGGGAGGAAAGTGAAGAGGGCGAGTGTTTCTTTTCTTCCCCCCTCGTCAAGGGGAAGTGTCGAGCGAAGCGAGACGAAGGGGGCGATCTAGATCAAAGCGCTTGTGATGAAGCCCGCCACATACAGCCCGACGGCGTAGGCCAGATGCCCGAGAAATCCGCCGAGACGCGCGGCATTGGGATTGGGCAATTTGCTCGCAGCGAAACCGAAACCCATCGTCGGCTGCAGCAGGAAAAACGGCGCAACCAGGCTGCCGATTCCGACGATCAGCGCTGGCAGCAGCGTCGGATGCCAGGCCCAGTCCATGCCCCAGACCAGAAGCAGCACATACGCAAAGAAGATGCCGGCGAAATAATGCGTGACCCAGCCGAGCGCGAGCTCGCCGTCGATCGGCGGCGCTGTCGCGATGGTGTTGTGCGTGAAATGCCCACGCAGGAAATACGCGGCCCAGCGGCCGACCGGTGCATAGTTCGGGAGCGGCGTGCCCAAGAGCCTGTTGCGCAGCCACGCGACGAGATCCATGAAGGCTGATGCGCCAACGCCGATGAGCAGGCCGTAAAGCAAGAATTGCGTAGTCATAAGATCCCCCCTTCGTCATGGCGCCAAAGTGGCGCCATGACACTTCCCCCGCAAGCGGGGGAAGAAACGGTCTGGCTGTACTTATTCGTACGCGCGCACAACGCTGTCGCTAGCACGCCTACTCACTTTCCTCCCCCGTTTACGGGGGAGGTGTCGTGCAAAGCACGACGGAGGGGGGAGACGCTGATCTCTCTTTCAACAAAAGTAGCTCACCAGTCGGTGAGCGGCAGCGTACCGATTGTGGCTCGCACTCTTCCGCCGCGCGGCTTAGCGCCAGCGTAACGGCCGCGCGAAGCTGACGGGCCATGACAGATGTGCTTGTGGCGTCAGCCCTTCGCTTACGCTTTGGGCGTTCGTACGCGGGCATTACGCTGCCGCTAACGCCTAAGGCGCGTACGAACTACTGATACTTCCGCACATCCGCGAGGTGGCCCGAGATGGCGGCGGCAGCGGCCATTGCGGGACTCATCAGATGGGTGCGGCCGCCACGGCCCTGACGGCCTTCGAAATTGCGGTTCGACGTCGAGGCGCAGCGTTCGCCGGGCTCGAGCTTGTCGGCGTTCATCGCCAGGCACATGGAGCAGCCCGGATCGCGCCATTCGAAACCGGCGTCGAGCAGGATCTTGTCGAGGCCTTCTTCCTCGGCCTGGTGTTTGACGAGACCGGAGCCGGGAACGACCATCGCGCGCACGCCGGGCGCGACATGCTTGCCCTTTGCGATCGCGGCGACGGCGCGAATGTCCTCGATGCGGCCATTGGTGCAGGAGCCGACGAAGACATGGTCGATCTTGACCTCTTCCAGCGGCGTGCCCGGCTTGAGATCCATATATTTCAGAGCGCCTTCCATCGCGGTGCGCTTGTCGCCTTCCGGAAGATCGGCCGGGTTCGGCACCTTGCCCGTGACGGGCAGGCCCATTTCGGGCGACGTGCCCCAGGTGACCATCGGCACGATGGAGGCGGCATCGATCGTCACCTCGGCGTCGAATTTCGCTTCGTCGTCCGACTTCAGCGTTTTCCAGAACGCCAGCGCGGCCTCCCAGGCGGCACCCTTCGGCGCGCGCGGACGTCCCTTGATGTAATTGAAGGTGGTCTCGTCGGGCGCGACCATGCCGGCGCGCGCGCCGCCTTCGATCGTCATGTTGCAGAGGGTCATGCGGCCCTCCATCGACAGGTTTTTCACCGCGTCGCCGGTGTATTCGATGACATAGCCTGTGCCGCCGGCGGTGCCGATCTTGGCGATGAGCGCGAGCGCCATGTCCTTCGGCGTCACGCCGATGGGCAGCTTGCCGGTGAAGGCGACGCGCATGTTCTTTGAGCGCGGAATGGCGAGCGTCTGGGTCGCGAGCACATGCTCGACTTCCGACGTGCCGATGCCGAACGCGAGCGCGCCGAATGCGCCATGCGTCGAGGTATGCGAGTCGCCGCAGACGATCGTCTGGCCCGGCAGCGTCCAGCCCTGCTCGGGGCCGATGATATGCACGATGCCCTGACGGATATCGTTCATCTCGATATGCTCGATGCCGAATTCATGCGCGTTGGTTTTCAGCGCATCGACCTGGCCGGCGGCTTCCTTGTCCGGGATCGGCTTGTCGCGATCCGAGGTCGGCACATTGTGATCGGGAACGGCGAGCGCGAGATCGGGACGGCGCACCTTGCGGCCAGCCTGACGCAAGCCTTCAAAGGCCTGCGGGCTCGTCACCTCATGCACGAGATGACGGTCTATATAGATGATCGTGGGCTGGCCCGGTTCCTCGTGAACCACATGGGCTTCCCAGATCTTGTCGTACAGTGTCTTTCCCATAACCCACTCTCTTTGATGGCCTGCCGTCGCTTCGCTGTCGCTCAGTGACCTGGTTGAGGCCGGATGACTTCCTGCGTTCAGTGTCCGCGCGCGAAATAGAGCACGGTCATGATGATAATGATGGCGACGAACTGGGCCAGAACCCTGAGCCGCATCAGCTTGTTGGAGAGGCCCGGAGGGGCCTTGTCGCCTCTCATTAATGTAATAAGGCCGAGGATCAAAATCACGGCCACAACGCCGATGGCGATGGCGACGATGATATTGCTCATGCGGCGGCCCCGCTGCCGGTTTCAGGGCGTTTTGGACCCCATTTCGCGGCTTTTTCCAAGAGCTCCCGGAATTTTCCTGAAGCCGAATGCAGGCGGGCTTTCCATTCCGGGTCGGGCGACTGACCTTCTGTCACCTTGAAAAAGACCTGCATCAGGGCAGCGACGGCAACCGGTTCCAGGAGCGCGGCCTTGAACGCCCAGGCAAAGATGAAGGCAAGCGCCACGCCGAGCGCAGCGAGACCGCCCGGGAAGACGGCCATGATCGCGACCATCGGGCCCACCATGAAAACAAATATAAGTATGGTCAGCCCCCACATGAAGAGGGAGAGCCAGACGGCGTTCTTGAGGAAGGCGCGGTAGTTCTGCGCGTAGAGCACCAGCGCGTCGGCCGCCGTGTCCCAGGGATTCCCGGTTCCGCTGCGGATGAGATAGGCCATGATCACCTCGTCCACATACGTCATCGACATGCGGATGATGGCGTTGACGATGTTCATCAGCGTCTGCAGCGCAGGCACCGGCAGGAAAGCGGTCAGCGCATGCAGCGTTCCGCTGATGAGGCGCAACACACCCTTCACGATCTGATCGACGCCGAACAGGATGGAGGACTGCGCGAAATGCTGTTTCACATAATCGCCGCCGTAGGCGATCTGTCCCTTGCCCTGGGGCAGCGGCTTGCCGTCATAGAGCACAACCAGCACGGCTATATGGGCGGCCTTCACCAGGTAGAGGATGTATTCGCGCGCGAGATACAGGATCCACGCCGTGAGACCGAAACCGATCACACCGCCCCAGAAGGCGCCGGCCATCGGCGCGTCCGGCGAGCCGGCCATGAAGCCCAGGCCGTAACCCAGCACCGCACCGATGCCGGTGATGGCGAGATAGGCGATCGCGATCCCGAAAAAGACCAGGAGACGCAGGCCAAGAAAGGGCGCGGTCCTGAGCACCATGCCGACGGCACGGCTGAAACTGAAATCCCACATGACGACCCCCTTTGCCCCTCGCGCCGGTTATCGGACCCGCGCCCCCGCTTGTGCAACCCGGCGGCGAAACTCGGGCCGGGAGTGCAAAATCATACCCGCCGGCATTAACCAGGATAGTAAAAAAACGGCCCTTTATAAGGGTTTTTACGAACACACTTGGTCAACGGGCAGGGCAGAATTGGGCCATGGCCATGGACGTTTTCAAGCCAGACAGACTCGCGCGCGGCATGATGGAACTCCATCCGCAAAATGCCGCCGAAGTCACGCTCGCGCTGCTCGACGACGCGCTGGTCAACGGACGGCAGGAACGCGCGCTCATGTGGTGGGCCGTGCTGGTGCGTGTCGAGTGGCGCAAGAAGAAGCGGCTGACCGACCAGTTGCACTAGCGCTTAGCAGTTTCCCTGATTGCAGACGGAATCGTCCGGTCGCATAGTCGATTCGGGCAGGGGCATTGACGTGGCTGGAAAAATCCATCCGGAGCAGGTTGCGCGCGAGACGCTGGCGGTGCATGCCGAGCATGCCGCCGAGATCGTGCTTTGCTTCCTGGAAGACGCGCTGCTGATCGGCAATCGCGAGCGCGCGCAGCTATGGTGGGAAGTGCTGGCGCGGATCGAAGCCGCCGAAATGCGACCCAACCGCAAATACAACAGAACGCGGCATTAAAGTCCGTCATGGCCGGACAGCGAGGAAGCGACAGCGTAGCGACGCGACGCGGCGCACGATCCGGCCAGCATCACATACAAGAGAATTTCTTTTTGATGGGTGGCGTCGGTAGGCGCCGAAACGCTGCCGCTATCGGCGTACCGACCAACGGCGGCCACGGCTAAGCCAGCTCGTCGATCTCGGCGTCGGAAAGATTGCCAGGCACGATGGTAACCGGAATGGGCTGAACCCCCGACGCGAACATGGCGACCAGCGGGCCGGGGCCTTCCTTGGCGGTGCCCGACGCAAGAACCAGAATTGAAATGTCCTTGTCGCGCTTGATGAGCTGGACGAGACTCTCGCGCGGGTTGCCATGCTCGATGACCAGCTCGGGAATGAGGCCGGCGACGTCATTGATGATCTTGGCCGCATTGTGCAACAAATTCTCGGCGTCCTGATGCGCCTCGTCGCGCATGATTTCCTCGACGCCCTTCCATTGCTGGAAATCGCCGAGCTTGGCGACGCAGAGTAGACAGACGCGGCCGCCGGTATGCATGGCGCGGCGGGCGGCGAAGCGCAGCGCGACCTTTCCTTCCCTGGTCTTGTCGACAACGACAAGGAATTTGCGCGGCCTGTCGCGGCCCCGCGCGCGATTGTCGGTGTCGGGTTCGCTCATGGGCTGAACGGCCCGCCCGTCTCGGGAGGTTTTATCGGGGATGGGCAGGCGGTCCCATTGCCGATCACCGCCGTAACCATGCGGTCTTCCAGATGGCTCTTGTCCGCGAGCCTGTCGCGGAGCCAGGAAAGATCGAGCCTGCTGAGCATCAATGGCGTGCCGGCTTGGGCTGCCTGCAGGCCGACAGCGCCGTGATAGCCGCTCGCCGCTGCCAAGCTGAAAAGACCGGCGCGCGCTTGCCCCTGACAGGAAAATTCAAACACCTCTTCCGACGATATCGCCTGCGGCGTGCAAGCGGCCAGCAGCAAGACAAGCGCCGACAGGCAAAGTCCCTTGCATAGGTGCCGGCCGGTGTCGGGTTCGCTCATGGCTGCTATATTACAAGTCCTGCCGAAGCGGCTCAATCAGGCGAAAAATCGTGAGCAGACACGTCATGGTGCTGGGATGTGGGCGCAGCGGCACGTCGATATTCGGCGAGCTGTTCGGAGCAATTTCCACCTATGCGTACCGAAGCGAGCCTTCGTTCGATCTGGTCATGGCCAGCGATTTCTCGACGCCGCAGGCCTTCAAGGTGCCAAGGGAAAGCCTGCACCACCCCGCGCCGCCAGGTCTATCATTTCCACTGGACGCGTTTCTTTCCGTCGCTCCCGACGCGGCGATATTCTGGATTGTCCGCCATCCGCTGGACGCCATTGCCTCCCTGCGTGTCGGGATCGGACGCGACTGGGGGCATCATCCGCGGCCGCCCGACTGGCGCGCATGGCTGGCTCGCCCGCTGATCGAACGCTGCGCGCATCACTGGAGCTTTCTGAATGGCACAGGATTTTCCCAGACCGGCGGGCGCGCCCATGTCATGCGGTTCGAGGCCATGATCGCCGACCCGGAGTTGTTCGCCACGGAAGCTTGCGAAACGGCGGGCATTGACCCGCTTGCGCAACGCGCCGACATCTCTTCCTGGACGCGGCGCGTCCGAGACGAATACGACCGCAATCTGGAAGCCGCGACATCCCGGGCCTATTCCGAAAACCGGACACGCCGTCGCCTAGACCGCTGGCGAGAGGATTTGAGCGCCGAAGACCTGGATGCAGCGCTGCCCATCATCGCTCCTGTTGCAGCCTCGTTTGGCTATGTGTTGCCGGACGGTTCGCGATGAGCTTCAGCGGCAAATTTCTAGACCGCGACTAGCGCTTCTCGGCGGCGATCCGTTTGTCCAGAGCGTCGAGATAGCGGTGCATGGCGACTTGCGCATCTTCCATCATCGTCAGCTTCCATTTGCCGTTGTAGCAATGCTTGAGCTGGTCATCATGGGGCCAGTAGTCGCCGATTTTCCTGTCCGGCGGCGCGTAGGGGACATGCCATTTCCGGTCGTGAAAATAATTGCCCCAGGCGAAGAGATTGAACCAGTTCTTCTCAGTCGTGCGGTAGAGGATGGCGTCCGGCGCCTTGCAGATGATCTTGTAGGCTTCGAAATTGTAGACGACGCGCTCGAAGCTCCGCTCGCGGAAATTGATTTCATAGTCGGCCCAGTTTGCGTCCGAACTGCGGTAGTGGACGTCGGGGACGTGGAAATAGAGCCAGGCGACGCAGAGCGCGAAAGCGCCGAAGGCTATCGGCGCCCACCAGTTCGCAATGACATATCCGAGATGATGGCGATCCACTGACGACTAATCTGCTTTCTTGTAGCAGTTGGCGCTTTCTTCCTTGATGTCCGCAAGCGCACAGTTCGCACCGCCCTTGTCGAAGACATAGCCCTTGGCCTTCATGCAGCCGAGGAGGAAGACATCGAGCTTGTTCATGGGTTGGGTCATGGACTGATCCTGACACTGTTTGGCCGCAACCATTTTTGCCTGTTCGCCGTTGCCGCAAGCCGCGAGCAGAAGCGCCATCGCGAGAAGAACGCCGGTTTTATTCATCGGGTTTCCTTCAAATCAAAGCCTGGCTTTCAATTGATAAAGCAGCTCCAGCGCCTCGCGCGGCGTGAGCGAGTCAGGTTCGATTTTCTTCAGCTCTTCCTCGACGGCGCTTTGCTTTGCAGGCGTCGCGGGCGCGGAAACCGCGAACAAGGGCAGGTCGTCGATGCGGGCGAGCGGCTTGTGCCCCTCGCGGCCTTCGTCCAGCGCTGCGAGCACGTCGTTGGCGCGCGCCACGACGGCGGCCGGGAGGCCCGCGAGCTTGGCGACATGGATGCCGTAGGAGCGGTCGGCGGTGCCCTGCACTACTTCGTGCAGGAAGACGATCTCGTCCTTCCACTCGCGCACCCGCATGGTGACGCAGGCGAACGACGACAGGCGATCGGCGAGCGCGGTCATTTCATGATAGTGCGTGGCGAAGAGCGCGCGCGACCGGTTCTTCTCATGCAGATGCTCGGCAGTTGCCCAGGCGATGGCGAGGCCGTCGAAGGTCGCCGTGCCGCGCCCGATCTCGTCCAGGATGACCAGCGATTTCTCGGTCGCCTGGTTGAGGATCGCACCGGTCTCGACCATCTCGACCATGAAGGTGGAGCGGCCGGCAGCGAGGTCGTCGCCCGCGCCAACGCGGGAGAAGAGCCGGTCGACGATGCCGATGCGCGCGCTGCTTGCAGGGACAAACGAACCCATCTGGGCGAGGATGGCGATCAGCGCATTCTGGCGCAGGAAGGTCGATTTGCCGGCCATGTTCGGGCCCGTCACAAGCCAGAGCCGGCCGCGCCCGCCCGGCGACAGGTCGCTGTCGTTGGGCACGAAGCTTCCGGCATGGGTTTCCGCGAGCACCGCTTCGACGACCGGATGGCGGCCTTCGCGGATCGCGAAATCCAGGCCATCGTCCATTTCGGGCCGGACATAGTTGCGCCGGTTGGCGAGCTCGGCGAGCGCAGACGACACGTCGAGCGCGGCCAGCGCGTCGGAAAGCTTCGCCAGACCCCGCGCGTGATCGAGCGCAAGCGCCACCATCTCGTCGAACAGCGCGCGCTCCATCGCCAGCGTCTTCTCGCCGGCCTCGGAAATGCGGCTGGCCAGCGTGGACAATTCCGAGGTCGAGAAGCGCACCGCGCTGCCGATGGTCTGGCGGTGATAATAGGTCGCCGACAGCGCCATCAGTCTGTCGCCATGCTGCGGCGTCACTTCGATGAAGTAGCCGAGGATGCCGTTATGCTTGATGCGCAACGGCGTGCCGGTCTCGTCACGGTAGCGCGTTTCGAGCGCCGCCACGACGCGCCGGGATTCGTCGCGCAGGCTGCGTGTTTCATCGAGCGGCGCATGTGCTCCCGCGCGGATGAAGCCGCCGTCGCGCGACAGGAAAGGCGGCTCATCCACCAGCAGCGTCGCCAGCCTTCCCTGCAAGGGCGAAAGCTCGGCCACGCTTTCGGCAAGCGCGGAGGCCGCAGCCTTTGCCTCGCCCGCCGGATTGCCGGCAACCGCCAGCAGAACCTCGATGGCGCGCGCAGCGGCAATGCCGTCGCGCAAGTTCGCCAGATCGCGCGGGCCCCCACGCCCGACCGACAGCCGCGCCAGCGCACGGGCGACATCTGGCGCGGTCTTCAGCGCATCGCGCACATCGTCGCGCAGGTTCCGCTCGCTCAGAAACCAGGCGACGGCGTCATGGCGCGCGGCAATCCGGCCGCGATCGGTCAGCGGCGCAGCGAGGCGCGCCGAAAGCTCGCGCGCACCCGCCGCCGTCACGGTCTCGTCGATGACCGACAGCAACGAACCCTTGCGATTGCCCGAGAGGGTTTCACTGAGCTCGAGATTGCGCCGCGTGGCCGCGTCGATGGCCATGAAGGCGCGCGGACTGACGCGCGCCAGGATCTGAAGCGCCGGCATGTGGCCCTTCTGCGTCAGATCGAGATAGGCAATCAGACTGCCGGCCGCCGAAAGCTCAGGCCGCGTGAAGGCGCCGAAACCGTCGAGCGCGGTCACCTTGTAATGGGACTGGAGCGCGCGCGTGCCGGCGGCGGAATCGAATTTGATGCCCGGCAGCGGGGTGAGCGCGGCACCCGATGCCTTCAGCAGGGCCGCCACCGTCTCATCGGAAAAAAGTGTGTCGGGCACCAGAAGCTCGCTTGGGGTGAGGCGTGCCAGTTCGGCGGCGATGTCGCTCTCCGACAATCCGGCGACCGAGAAGCTTCCCGCCGACATGTCGGCGGCGGCCAGCGCGAAATCATTTCCGACGCGCGACAGGCTCGCCAGGATATTGGCGCTGCGCGCTTCGAGCAGGGAATCCTCGGTCAGCGTGCCCGGCGTGACGAGACGGATCACCTCGCGCCGTACCACCGACTTGGAACCGCGCTTCCTGGCTTCGGCGGGATCCTCGGTCTGCTCGCAGACCGCGACCTTGAAACCTTTGCGGATCAGCTTTTCGAGATATTGCTCGGCGGCATGCACCGGCACGCCACACATCGGGATGTCTTCACCCAGATGTTTGCCGCGTTTGGTGAGCGCGATGTCGAGCGCCTCGGCGGCTGCTACCGCATCTGCGAAGAAAAGTTCGTAGAAGTCCCCCATGCGGTAGAACAGCAAATAGCCGTCATTCGCCGCTTTAATGTCCAGATATTGCGCCATCATGGGTGTGGCGCCTTCCTGGACGGGGTCTTTCACGGACTCGTTCATGGGCCGAAAGCTAGCAGATCGGCCGGCTGCGGTGGGCCAAAGCCATTGCCGTCAAAGGCCCCGACAGTGGATATTCTGGGGATTGGTTCAGGGACACGATCAGAAGACTTATGTCATCCATAAAGAGACCGACTTTCACAGACGAAGAAGCGCTTGCCTTTCACGCCGGGCCGAACAAGCCCGGAAAGATCGAAATCCGGGCGACCAAGCCCATGGCGACGCAGCGCGACCTCAGCCTCGCCTATTCGCCAGGTGTCGCAGTTCCCGTCCGCGCCATCGCCGCAAATCCCGACGCGGCCTTCGACTACACGGCGCGCGGCAATCTCGTCGCGGTGATCTCGAACGGCACGGCGATCCTGGGGCTGGGCGATCTCGGCGCGCTCGCCTCCAAGCCGGTGATGGAAGGCAAGGCCGTTCTCTTCAAGCGCTTCGCCGACGTGGATTCCATCGACCTGGAAGTCGATACCGCCGATGTCGAAGCCTTCATCAATTGCGTGCGCTATCTCGGCCCCAGCTTCGGCGGCATCAACCTGGAAGACATCAAGGCGCCCGACTGTTTCGTGATCGAGGAACGGTTGCGCGAGCTGATGGATATCCCGGTCTTCCATGACGACCAGCATGGCACGGCGATCATCACCGCGGCGGGCGTCATCAACGCGCTGCACCTGACGGGCCGCAAGATGGGCGACATCAAGGTGGTCGTGAACGGCGCGGGCGCGGCGGGCATCGCCTGCCTCGAGCTTCTGAAATCCATGGGACTTCCCAACGGCAATGCGCTGCTCTGCGACACCAAGGGCGTCGTCTATCGAGGCCGCAAGGACGGCATGAACCAGTGGAAGTCGGCGCATGCCGTCGAAACCAAGGCGCGCTCGCTGGCCGATGCGCTGATCGATTGCGACGTGTTTCTCGGGCTCTCCGTCAAAGGCGCGGTGACGCAGGAGATGGTCAAGACGATGGCGAAGGCGCCGATCATCTTCGCCATGGCCAATCCCGATCCCGAGATCAAGCCGGAAGACGTCAAGGCCGTTCGCCCCGACGCCATCGTGGCGACGGGACGCTCCGACTATCCGAACCAGGTGAACAATGTCCTGGGCTTTCCCTATATCTTCCGTGGCGCGCTCGACGTGCGCGCACACACCATCAACGAGGCGATGAAGATCGCCGCCGCCGAGGCGATCGCCGCGCTGGCGCGCGAGGACGTGCCCGACGAAGTGGCCGCGGCCTTTCGCGGCGCTCGTCCGATCTATGGCCCCGATTACATTATTCCGACGACCTTCGATCCGCGCCTGATCAGCCGCGTCTCGGCGGCAGTCGCCGAAGCCGCTGTGCGAAGCGGCGTGGCGCGCAAGGACAATGTCGACATCGCGGCCTATCGCGAGCATCTGGCGGCGCGTCTCGATCCCTCGGCTGCGCTGTTCCAGACGGTGACGGCCGCGGTGCGCGCCAATCCGAAACGCGTCGTGTTTGCCGAAGGCGAGGAAGAATCCGTGATCCGCGCGGCTGCGGCGTTCCAGAATTCGGGCCTCGGCAAGGCGTTGCTGGTCGGTCGGCGTGAAATCATCACGGCCGGCATCGAACGCGCCGGCATCGAGAAAGGCTCGCTCGAAATCCGCGTGCCGCATTCGGCCGCGGAAAACACGCCCTATATCGATGCGCTCTACAAGCGCCTGCAGCGCAAGGGCGCGCTCTATCGCGACGTGACGCGCGTGGTTACCAACGATCGCAACGTCTATGCGGCCTCGCTGCTCGCGGCAGGCGATGCCGACGCCATGGTGACGGGCGTGACGCGCTCCTATTCGGTGGCGCTGAACGATGTGGCGCAGGTGCTCGATCCCAAGCCGGGCCAGCGCGCGATCGGCGTATCGCTGATCTTCGCGCGCGGCCGTATCATACTGGTTGCCGATACCAATGTTTATGACATGCCGACGGCGGAGGAACTGGCCGACATCACGGTGCAGGCGGCCAACGTGGCGCGCCGCTTCGGCCATACGCCGCGCTGCGCGCTGCTCGCCTATTCGACGTTCGGCTTCCCGCGCGGCGAGCGCAGCGAAAGGCTGATCGAGGCCGTGCAGATCCTCGATGGCCGCGGTGTCGATTTCGAATATGACGGCGAGATGGCCGCCGATGTCGCGCTCGACCGCGAACGCATGGCGCTTTATCCCTTCTGCCGCCTGACCGACACGGCCAACATCCTCATCATGCCGGCGATCCACTCGGCGTCGATCTCGACAAAACTGCTGCAGCAGCTTGGCGGCTGCACCGTGATGGGACCGCTTCTGGTGGGACTCGAAAAGCCGGTGCAGATCGCCCCGCTCGGCGCGAAGATGAGCGAGATCTACAACACGGCAGTCATCGCGGCGTACGATATCAATCCGTAACACTCCCCCCTCCGGTTCGCTCACGCGAACCACCTCCCCCGTAAACGAGGGAGGAAAAGATGAGCGTAGTCGAAATTTTTCTTCCCCCGCTTGTTGGGGAAGTGTCGGGACCTTCGCGTTTCCGGCACACTGCACGAGGGATCAGTCATGTTCTTCGACCGCGCCGAAGCAGGATCGACAGCGAAGCGCGCGCTTCTGGCCTTTATCCTGAGCGCGCTTCTGGTTGGCGCAGCAGGCAGCCTGTCCAGCGAACCGGCGCTGCGCAGCTGGTACGCCGACCTCTACAAACCGTCCTTCGCTCCGCCGGACTGGGTCTTCGCGCCCGTCTGGACCGCGCTTTACGTGCTGATGGGCGTGGCGGCCTGGCGGGTCTGGAAAAAGGCCAGCCTGCGTTCGCTGCCGATCTATCTTTATGGCGTGCAGCTCGCGCTGAACCTGGGCTGGACCTGCATCTTCTTTGGTCTCCACGCGATCGGAGCGGCCTTCGGTGAAATCCTGCTGCTCTTTGTCCTGGTCGCGGCCACCGGGCTCAGCTTCTGGAACCGGGACCGGATCGCCGGTCTGCTTTTTCTGCCTTATCTCGCCTGGGTGGGCTTCGCCGCAGCCCTGAATTACCGCTTGTATGAGCTTAATTAGATAGCATTTACATAGCCTTAGATGCCCCTGCGACTTTTTCCAGAATCCGCATTTTGTCGAGGGGCAATGCCTTGCGGCCCCCGGACCCCACTCCTATATGTCCAACAGAAGCAGGGGTTTCCTCGAAATTCCTGCCATCCATTCAAGTTTCGGGAACGGGATCCAAGGCGCTTTTCGAAGGCCGCAACACCGTTCGCCGGAGGACAGGGAAAAGAACATGGCTAAAGTAATCGGTATCGACCTCGGCACGACCAACTCCTGCGTCGCTGTCATGGAGGGCGCAGCCCCCAAGGTCATTGAGAATGCGGAAGGCGCGCGCACGACGCCCTCCATCGTCGCCTTCGCCCAGGATGGCGAGCGACTGATCGGCCAGCCGGCCAAGCGCCAGGCGGTCACGAACCCCGAACATACTTTCTTCGCGATCAAGCGCCTCATTGGCCGGCGCTTCGACGATCCGATGACGCAAAAAGACATCGGCATGGTGCCCTACAAGATCATCAAGGCGGACAATGGCGACGCCTGGGTGCAGGGCCGCGAGTCGAAGCGTTTCTCGCCGTCGGAAGTGTCCGGCTTCATCCTCCAGAAGATGAAAGAGACCGCCGAATCCTATCTCGGCGAAAAAGTCACGCAGGCCGTTGTCACGGTGCCTGCCTACTTCAACGACGCGCAGCGCCAGGCGACCAAGGACGCGGGCAAGATCGCAGGGTTGGAAATCCTTCGCATCATCAACGAACCGACAGCTGCTGCGCTGGCTTATGGCCTCGACAAGAAGCAGTCGGGCACCATCGCGGTCTATGACCTTGGCGGCGGCACCTTCGACGTCTCGATCCTCGAGATCGGCGACGGCGTGTTTGAGGTGAAGTCGACCAACGGCGACACCTTCCTCGGCGGTGAAGACTTCGACCAGCGCGTCGTCAATTATCTCGCCGACGAATTCAAGAAAGAGAATGGTATCGACCTTCGTTCCGATCGCCTTGCCCTACAGCGCCTGAAAGACGCCGCGGAAAAGGCCAAGATCGAATTGTCGAGCGCGCAGCAGACCGAAGTGAACCTGCCCTTCATCACGGCGGACGCGTCGGGCCCGAAGCATCTCACCATCAAGATCACGCGCGCCAAACTGGAACAGCTGGTCGACGACCTGATCCAGAAGACCATCGGGCCGGTGAAGCAGGCGCTGAAAGACGCCGGCGTCACGGCGGACAAGATCGACGAAGTGGTCCTGGTCGGCGGCATGACCCGCATGCCGAAAGTGCAGGAAGTCGTGAAGCAGGTGTTCGGCAAGGAGCCGCACAAGGGCGTCAATCCTGACGAAGTCGTCGCCATGGGCGCGGCCATCCAGGCCGGCGTGCTGCAGGGCGAAGTCAAGGACGTCCTGCTCCTCGACGTCACGCCGCTGTCGCTCGGCATCGAAACGCTGGGTGGCGTGTTCACCCGCCTGATCGAGCGCAACACCACGATCCCGACCAAGAAGTCTCAGATCTTCTCGACGGCTGAGGACAACCAGACCGCCGTGACCATCCGCGTCTTCCAGGGCGAGCGCGAAATGGCGGCCGACAACAAGATCCTCGGCCAGTTCGACCTGATGGGCATTCCGCCGGCTCCGCGCGGCGTCCCGCAAGTCGAAGTCACCTTCGACATCGACGCCAACGGCATCGTGTCGGTGACCGCCAAGGACAAGGCGACCAACAAGGAACAGCAGATCCGGATCCAGGCATCTGGTGGTCTTTCGGATGCCGACATCCAGAAGATGGTCAAGGACGCCGAAAGCCACGCGTCCGAAGACAAGAAGCGCCGTGAGCTTGTCGAAGCCCGTAACCAGGCTGACGCACTCGTCCATTCGACGGAAAAGGCGCTTGGCGAACATGGTGACAAGGTCGACGCGACCGAACGCACCAACATCGAGAATGCGCTTGCAGCAGCGAAGGAAGCCGTGAAGTCGGACGACCTGGAGACCATCCAGCAGAAGACGCAGGCGCTGGCCCAGGCTTCGATGAAACTCGGCGAAGCGATGTACAAGGCACAGCAGGGCGAGGCGGCAGCCGCGGATGCGGCAGCCGACGGTGCGGGCAGCACAGAACCGAAGGGCGACGACAATGTGGTCGATGCGGACTTCGAGGAAGTCGACGAGAACAACAAGAAGGGCGCTGCGTAAGCAGCATCCTTCGGCTTCTTCGCGTGGGGGCGCGCGTGACGCTATACGAATGTAAATACACAGGCATCCGCCTTTCCCGTCGCGACGGGAAGGGCGGATTCTTTTTCAGGCATTAGGACGATGGAGAAGCGTTGCTACTACGAAGTCCTGGAATGCGAGCGCAACATCAGCGCCGACGGACTGAAATCCTCCTATCGCAAGCTGGCGATGAAATATCATCCGGACCGCAATCCGGGCGATCACACGGCCGAACTCAAATTCAAGGAAATCAGCGAAGCCTATGATTGCCTGAAGGACGATCAGAAGCGCGCCGCCTATGACCGTTACGGCCATGCCGCCTTCCAGCAGGGCATGGGCGGACGCGGTGGTGATCCGTTCAGCGGATTCGCGTCCTCGTTCGGCGACGTCTTCGAGGACATCTTCGGCGAATTCATGGGCGGCGGTCGCGGACGCGGCGGCGCGCAGCGGCGCCAGAATCGCGGACAGGATGTCCGCTACAATATGGAGATCTCGCTCGAAGAAGCCTTCAGCGGCAAGAAAGCCGAGATCAGGGTTCCTGCGAGCGTCAAATGCGAGACCTGCGAAGGCTCGGGCGCGGAGCCCGGCACCAAGCCGGAGCAATGCTCGACCTGCAACGGCGTCGGCAAGATCCGCCAGCAGAACGGCTTCTTCACCATCGAACGCACCTGCGTGTCGTGCCGCGGCACCGGACGCGTCATCAAGAAACCCTGCAAGACCTGTCACGGACAGGGCCATGTGCAGAAGGAACGCACGCTCGGCGTCGACATTCCGCCCGGCGTCGAGGAAGGCACGCGCATCCGCCTGTCGGGCGAAGGCCAGGGCGGCATGGGCGGCGGGCCCAATGGCGATCTCTATATTTTCCTGTCGGTCGCCCAGCACGCCATCTTCCAGCGCGACAGCCATGATCTTCATTGCCGCGTGCCGGTGCCCTTCACGACGGCAGCGCTCGGCGGCGTGATCGAAGTGCCGACGATCGATGGTGGCCGCTCCAAGATCTCGATCCCCGAAGGCACGCAGGGCGGCAAGCAGTTCCGCCTGCGCGGCAAGGGGATGCCGGTGCTGCGCGCCAGCATGAAGGGCGATCTTTATGTCGAGATCGCGGTCGAGACGCCGGTCAAACTGTCGAAGAAGCAGAGAGAGCTGCTCAAGGCTTTCGAGGCCGAAGGCATGACAGGCGTCAGCCCGGAATCCGAAGGCTTCTTCGCCAAGGTGAAAGACTTCTGGAAGGGCGACGCGAACTAGGCGGCACGCCGCGCCTGCCTGTACCGATGCAGCAATGTGTCAAATACCGTCACCGTCCGTCTTCTCGCCCTTCTTTGCGCGGCGGGCTCTTTCCCGATGCTCCTCGAGGTTCTTTTTCATCTGCTCTTTCTGCAGATCGGCTTGCGTCTGTTCGGCTGACTTCTTGAAATAGCCGCCGCAAATCCTGTCACCATACAAATTATATCCGTTTCCGAAAGTCGTAGGCTGGTATTCCGCGAGCCGTACGGACGGCGTGGAAACGCCAGGCATGCTGGTCGCAACATATTGGCGCGCGTTTGCGAGCGCGACGTCCTTGCCTCCTTCGAAGCCAATTGAAGGCGGCGGTATGTCGTCAAAATATGTCCAACTCATCGTTTGCGAAGCGCTGAGCTGACCCTTTTCCTTTGCCTGCTTTTGAATCTGTTCCAGTTGAGGCTCAGGATCGAAGTCTCCGAGAAAGAGAACCTCACCCGGCTTCACCTCGAAACTGTAAGTCGCGCTCTGGAGACACGCATTCCAGTACATCTGCTGCGAGACGGCGGTAAACGCATAGGTTCCCGGCGTTACCGTCCGCGCGAGATAGACCTGGCGTGGCAAGACTTGGAACGGGGCCATTCCTTGGAATGGCGAGCTCAGTATTGTCTTTTTCGCGACGTCGAACTCCGAAATGCCAATCCAGTAATCGGCACCCGAAACCGGTTTTACCTTGACGAGCAGGACGGCCTCTTGCGAATTCGCCGTCAGCTTCACTTTGCCCGGGTCATAGGTCTGGCAGCCTGCGAGAATAAGGACCGCAGCGAACGACGCAGGCAAAAGACCAGCGCGCGCGAAATATCCCGACATGTGTGCCCCCTTGACTTCTGTCTGTGCCAATTAGGTCAGAGGGACGGCGCGGACGTCAAACAGCCTGCGATGCCAATGTCGCGCGCTTAGGCAAATAATTTTCCAATCACGAAGGCAGGCTAGGCCATCCAGCCCGGAATCTTCGCAGCCTGCTTTACCCAATTCGCAACGCGCTTTTCGTCGATCTTCTCATTCTCGTGGATGTGGAAATAGCGGACGTCCTTGTGCTTGGATTCCACCGGCGGAAGTGGATCAAGCGCGGCGCCATAGAAGAACGCGACCTTCAGGTATCGGGGAAAGCAATGGAAGTTCAGAAACCAGCCCTGTCCCTCGACGCCATAGAAAGGTGAATTCCATTTCACCGCCTTCCGCACTTTCGGCAGCGTGCGCGTGATCAGCGCATCGAGATCGCGCGCCGCAGCGTGCTTCCAACCCGGGATTGCCGCGATATAGGCCTTCACCGGCGCGTCGCCTTCGCCTTTTGCGATCTGCGGATTGTCGCCAGCGAGGAGTTTCGGCTTCGCGGATTTTTTTGGCGCCGGTTTCGCGGCCTTGCGCGGCTTTGCGACTTTCTTTGCAGCTTTCTTTTTTGTTCCTGCAGCCATGCACGTTCCCTCCGGGCGGTAAGCCCAATCTGCCGGTCACGCGTTATCTTCCGCATGACCATCCTGGATTCCAGCGCGATCCACGCCGCCACCTACGATCCCGAGCGTTCGGTCCTGACCATCGAGTTCGCGAGTTCGGGAACCTATGATTATTTCGCTGTGCCCCGGAGCAAATACGAGGCGCTGATCAGCGCGCCCTCGGCAGGCCTCTACTTCTTTGACAACATCCGGGACCGCTACCCCTTCAAGAAGCGGGAAGACCTGCAAAAGCGTCAGGCCTGAGCCGGTTTTATGCTGCACGCCCCTCGCGTCGGCTCGCTGTCCCTCACCTCCGGGCAGTTGCGCCTCAAACCGCCCTGCCGGGCGTTTTGTCCGCTGCGCGGACCGGCGCTCATTGCTGCAACATGAGGTGCAGCAAAAAATCGCCGATGCTGCGGTAAGCCCTTATCCTGCAAAGAAAAAGGCCCGGAGGAGCGCTCCGGGCCTTTCCAATTTTATGCTGCAGTCCTGCCCTTCGCTTTCGGTCGATAGCGACGGCGTTCGTTCGTACGCTGCCGCTACTCACCTCAAAACGTCCCGTTGGACGTTTTGTCCGCCGCGCTGCCGCAGCGGATCACAACTCACTACTCAGCCGCCTCGGCAAGCTGCGGCGCGGCCTGCAGCACGTCGGGGCCGACATGGGCCTCGAAGACCTTGAAGTTGTCGCGGAACATTTGGACCAGCTTCTTGGCCTGCGCGTCATAGGCGGCCTTGTCGGCCCAGGTGTCGCGCGGGTTGAGGATCCTGGTGTCGACGCCCGGCAGCGAAACGGGGACCCGGAAGCGGAAGTGCGGATCGATCCGCATTTCCGTGTTGGCGAGACTGCCGTCGAGGGCGGCGGCGAGAAGCGCGCGCGTTGCCTTGATCGGCATGCGCGAGCCCGTGCCATAGGAGCCGCCGGTCCAGCCGGTGTTGACCAGCCAGCAGTCGGCCTGATGCAGACCGATCAGGTCGCGCAGCAGGTTGCCATATTCGCTGGGATGACGCGGCATGAAGGGCGCGCCGAAGCAGGTGGAGAAGGTCGGCTGCGGTTCCTTGCCGAGACCTTTTTCCGTACCGGCGACCTTGGCGGTGAAGCCGGAGAGGAAATGGTACATCGCCTGGCTCGGCGTCAGCTTGGCGATGGGCGGCAGGATGCCGAAGGCGTCGGCCGTCAGCATGATGACATTCTTCGGATGGCTGGCGCGGCCCGTGTCGGAGGCGTTCGGGATGAAGTCGATCGGATAGGCGGCGCGGGTGTTCTCCGCATATTTCGCGCTGTTGAGGTCGAGCTCGCGCGTAACGGGATCCATCACGACATTCTCGAGCACCGTGCCGAAGCGTTCTGTCGTCGAGAAGATTTCCGGCTCGGCTTCACGCGAGAGATTGATCACCTTCGCATAGCAGCCGCCTTCGAAATTGAAGACGCCATGCTCGCTCCAGCCATGCTCGTCGTCGCCGACCAGCGTGCGCGTCGCGTCCGCCGAGAGCGTCGTCTTGCCGGTGCCCGACAGGCCGAAGAAGATCGCCGCCTTGCCATCCTTGCCGACATTGGCCGAGCAATGCATCGACATCACCCGCTTGGGCGGCAGGATGTAGTTGAGGATCGTGAAGACCGACTTCTTCATTTCGCCGGCGTAGGAGGTACCGCCGATGAGGATGATCTTCTTGCTGAAGTTGACCGCGATCACCGTCGGCGACTTGCAGCCATGAATGGCCGGATCGGCCTCGAAGCCGGGCAGGTCGATGATCGTGAATTCCGGAGCGAAGTTCTTCAGCTCTTCCGTGGTGGGACGGATCAGAAGCTGATGAACGAAAAGCGAGTGCCAGGCATATTCCGTGACGACACGCACCGAGATGCGATGCGTGAGGTCGGCGCCGCCGAACAGATCTTTCGCAAAAAGCTCGCGGCCCTGGGCATAGGACATCATCGAGGCATAGAGCGCATCGAAATGCTCGGGCTTCATCGGCTTGTTGTTGTCCCACCAGACCTGGGATTCGGTGTGGGAATCGCGCACGACATATTTGTCGGAGGCGGAGCGGCCGGTGTGCTGGCCGGTGAGAACGACGAGCGGGCCGTCCTTGGCGACATGGCCTTCGCCACGCGCGACGGCTGCTTCGTAGAGAGCGGGTGCGGAGAGATTCCAGTTCACCGCCTTCAGATTGCGGAAGCCTTGTTTCTCGAGCCCGAATGCGCTCGAACCGTCCTGTGACATCGCTGCTCCTGTCGTCAAATTGCGGCGCCTGTGCACGGGATTTGTCCCGGCCGCGCCACCACCAACCCTGCGTCCGGACAATAGCTTTCGGCCCCTTGCCCGGGCAAGGAACCAACACCATGAAGCGCCGAAAAGGGCAAGCACACACGCAAAACAGAGTGAAGAACAGAACGCCGCAGGGGTAACACTAGGTGCCGGTATTCGCTGCACTTTATTTGGGCTAAGGGAACCTGATGCCGCTCTCCGACGCCGAACTGGAACGCTATGCCCGCCACATCGTGCTGCGGGAAGTCGGGGGTCCGGGCCAGCAGAAGCTTGTCAATTCCAGGGTGCTGGTCGTAGGGGCGGGCGGCCTCGGCAGCCCCCTGATCCTCTACTTGGCCGCCGCCGGGGTCGGAACCATCGGGGTCGTGGATCCGGACACGGTTTCCCTCTCCAATCTCCAGCGCCAGATCGCCCACAGGACCGCCGATGTCGGCCGGCCCAAGACAGAATCGGCCCGGGACGGGGCGCTGGCCATCAACCCGGGGGTGAACATTGTTCAGCACCCGGTCCGGCTGGAGGCCGCAAACGCCCTGGAGCTGATCAGCCAGTATGACCTGGTGGCCGACGGCTCCGACAATTTCGAGACCCGTTTCCTGATCAACGACACTTGCTATGCCGCGCAAAAAACCCTTGTTTCAGCTGCGGTTACCGAATTCGACGGGCAGCTCTCAGTATTCAAGCCACATATGAAAAGGGAAGATGGGGCTGGCAACTATCCCTGCTACCGCTGCCTCTTCCCCGAACCGCCACCGGCAGACGCCATCCCCAATTGCTCCGAAACCGGCGTGCTGGGCGCCGCAGCGGGCGTCATGGGCAGCCTCCAGGCGCTGGAAGTCATCAAGGAGATCACCGGGGCGGGCGACAGCCTGGCCGGCAAGCTGCTGATCTACGACGCGCTGGCGACGCGGTTTCGCACCGTCGGCCTGAAAGCTGACCCGGACTGCCCGCTCTGCGCCAAGGGCCATCGCAGTTAACGCGCGTAAGTGGCTCTTAACGCTACTTAAAGTGTCAGCTGTGAGAATGCGTCCCTGGCATCGGGGCGGGCATGGCAAGAGAGATTCACTACGAGGTTTTCAAGCGCCAGGGCGCCAAGGGCGGCTGGACCCTGCACGAAGTCGTGAATGAGCGGGACGGTGCCCTGAGGCTGGCCGAATTCCTGATGAAGGATGGCGGGGCCACCGGCGTGAAGGTCGTCAAAGAGACTTACGACGACACGACCGGCGACTATCTCACGCTCAAGATTTTCGAAGACGGCCACAACCAGATGAAGACGCAGCCGGCGCAGGAAGATATGCCGCATGCGCTGCCCTGCTTCAAACCGGACGATCTCTATTCCTATCACGCGCGCGCGACCATCGCGCGCGTGCTGGTCGACTTCCTGGGGCGCAACCGGATCACCGTCACCGAACTGATCCATCGCGCAGACATGCTCGAAAAGCTCGAGGCGACCGGCACCGTCTATCAGCATGCGATCCAGAAGATCGCCGTGGCGCAGGCCTCCAACACCACGACACCGGTTCAGACCATCATCAAGAGCCTGAACGAGCTTGTCACCAATTCCATCCATCGCGTCTATCGCGATACCAAAAAGGATTATTTCCCCAAGGTCGCGGCGGACGGGTTCGCCAAGCTGGCGGAGAAGCTCGCAAGCCAGGGCGACGGCGCCTATGTGCTGAACGGCGCGATGGCGCGCCATCTGACGGACTGCAAGGGCTGGGACGAGAAGACAGCGAAGCTGCTGGCCATCATGGCGACCGCGCCGAAGGAAGGCGACGGACGCCAGCTTCTTCTCAAAACCATCGACGCGATGCTGGCCGAGATGCTGAACGGTTCGGCGGCGCTGCACGAACTGATCGGCGCAAAGGAGAATTTGGGTGAGAGCCTGACCGCACTGGTGCAGCTCTTCCTCGGCAAGGAGCCCGAACAGGGCGGCGAAGGACTGACCCGGCTGAGCAACCAGTTCGCGAGCGATTCACTGCCCGAAGCGCGCACGGCCATCGCGCTGCGCATCGTTGCAGAGTTCAAGAGCCAGAAGCGCTTTTGCCCGGATTCACTGGTCGACGAACTGAAGACGCTGCGCCAGCTCGCCAACCGCGTCGTGATGGGCGTCGGCAAATATCTCAGCCATGAAGACCTTATCGCGGCCTTCATGCTGCGCTCCAAGCGGCTTGTCAGCCACGAACTGCTGTCGGCGCATATCGCCGATGCGCCCGCGGAAGAAAAGATCGAACGCCTGCTCTTCGTCGAGGAAAACATCATCGGCGCGGAGAACAAGCGGACGCTTGCGACCTTCCTGCAGCCGATCATCACCCAGCCGTCCTTCGAGAATCATTTCATCGGCGGGAAAACACCGATCGTGGCGCGCCTGCAGAAGCTGGCCCAGCTCCAGACCCGCGTGCAGCGCTCGCAGCTCCAGGAAAACCAGCGCGCCGAGATCGCCGATGCGCTCGACAAGATCGCGCATGAAGCCGAGACCCGCGCCAAGCTGTTCGAGTCGATCGAGATCAAATCGCCCAGTTTCGTCGAAAGGGCGATCACCGTCCTCAAGCTCATGAACAGCGGCGTCTGCACCGAAGGCCGTGTTTCGGGCCGCGCGCGCGAAATCATCGTCACCCATATGTCGAAGCCGGGCTTTCTGACCGGCTATGTCGCGCTCCTGGCAAAGGACCCGGCGAATGCCAATCCCAACGCCGACGCGGCGATGGCGGAATTGATGGAATCGCTGGGCAAGGCCGGCATCACGTCCGAGACCGGCCTGAAGAATATAGCGGCTTAAAGATTCCCCCCTTCGTCCTGCGCACCGATACGCGCGCGACGCTACCGCTGCGCGCCTATCGGGCGCATGCCACTTCCCCCGCAAGCGGGGGAAGAAAAGTAGCATCGTGCTTTCCTCCCCCGTTCACGGGGGAGGTGCCGAACGAAGTGAGGCAGAGGGGGCCTTACCTAAGCTAGTGCGCGTCGTCCCAATTGTCGGCGGCGCGGGCTTCGACCGTGAGCGGCACGGAAATCTGCACGGCGGGAAGCGCGGCTTTTTCCATCACCGACTTTGCGATTTTCATCACCTTGTCCACGTCCTTGTCCGGCGCTTCGAAGACAAGTTCGTCATGGACCTGCAGCAGCATCTGGGCGGAAAGCTTTGCCTCCACAAAAGCCTGCGGCAGGCGGATCATGGCGCGGCGGATGATATCGGCGGCAGCGCCCTGGATCGGCGCATTGATCGCGGCCCGCTCTGCGCCGCCGCGGAAACCCGGGATCTTGGAATTGATCTCGCGGATATGCACGCGCCGGCCGAAGATGGTCTCAACATAGCCATTCTCGCGCGCGAATTGCTTGGTCGTTTCCATGTAATCGCGGATGCCAGGAAAGCGCTGGAAATATTTCTTGATGTAATCGTCGGCCTCGCCGCGCGCGATGCCGAGCTGGTTGGCCAGGCCGAAGGCCGAGATGCCGTAGACGATGCCGAAATTGATCGCCTTGGCGCGGCTTCGTATTTCGCGCGGCATGTCCTTGACGGGAACGGAAAAGATTTCCGACGCCGTCATGGCGTGAATGTCCGCGCCTTCGGCAAAGGCTTTCTTCAGCGCCGGGATTTCGGCGATATGGGCGAGCAGCCTGAGCTCGATCTGGCTGTAGTCGGCGCTGATCAGCTTGCGCCCCTTCGGCGCGACGAAAGCCTTGCGGATGCGCCGGCCTTCCTCGTTGCGGATCGGGATGTTCTGCAAATTCGGATCGGTCGACGCGAGGCGCCCGGTCGAAGTCGACGCCATCGCGTAGGATGTGTGGACGCGATTGGTCGTCGGATTGATGTAGGTCGGCAGCGCGTCGGTGTAGGTGCCGCGCAATTTCGAGATCGTGCGCCAGTCGAGAATCCTCTGCGCGATTTCATGGCCCTGGCCCGCCAGGTCTTCGAGCACGTCGGCGTCGGTCGACCAGGCGCCGGTCTTGGTCTTCCGCCCCCCCGGCAGCGAGAATTTGCCGAAGAGGATATCGCCAAGCTGCTTTGGCGAGCCCACGTTGAAATTCTCGCCCGCGAGCTTGTGGATATCCTTTTCCATGATGGCCATGGCATTGGCGAAATCGTTGGACAGGCGGCGCAGCATGTCGGGATCGATGGTGATGCCGGACTGCTCCATGCCGGCCAGCACCGAAACCAGCGGCCGCTCCAGCGTCTCATAGACGGCAAGCTTTCCGGCCGCCGCCAGGCGCGGCTTCAGCATCGCGTGCAGGCGCAAGGTCACGTCGGCGTCTTCCGCCGAATAGCGCGTCGCGTCGCGGATCGGCACGCAATCGAAGGTGAGCTTTTCCTTGCCCTTGCCGGTGACTTCCGAGAAGGCGATCGGCTTGTGGCTCAAATGCAGTTCCGACAATTCGTCCATGCCATGGCCGTTCTTGCCGGCGTCCAGCACATAGGAAATCAGCATCGTGTCGTCATAGGGCGCGATGCGGATGCCGCGCTGGGCGAAGACGAGATAGTCGTATTTCAGGTTCTGGCCGATCTTGAGGATCGATTCGTCTTCCAGGAGCGGCTTCAGCTTTTTCAGAACCTCGGCTTCGGGAAGCTGTTCGATATTCTCGGACGGCGCCAGATTGAGCCCGTCGGCGGCGCGATGGCCGCAAGGGATGTAGCAGGCCTCGCCCGGCGCAACCGCAAGGCTGACGCCGCAAAGCCGCGCGGTCATCGGATCGAGCGACGTCGTCTCGGTGTCGACGCAGACCCTGCCAGCCTCATAGGCGCGCGCAATCCAGCGATCGAGGCGATCGGCTTTCGACACGGCCTCGTAGGCGTCGTGATCGATGGGCTTGAGCAGGCCTTCGTCCGGCGAAATGGCAGGCGGCGGCGTGATCTCCTTCGGCGGAATAATGTCGGGCTTCCTGGCCGTTGCCGGCGTGGTCGGGCCAGGCGCCGGTTCGGCGGCCGGAACGTAATTCTCGACATCCGCAATCTCGAAATGCGACGCGACGCGTTTCGTGATGGTGGAGAATTCCATCGACTTCAGGAACGCGATCAGCTCTTTCGGATCGGGATCGTGGGCGCCGAAAAGCTCAGGGCCTTCCTTGAAGGGCACATTCTTTTCGAGCGTGACCAGCCGGAGCGAGATGCGTGCATTCTCTGCATTCTCGATCAGCGTCTCGCGCCGCTTGGGCTGCTTGATTTCGCCCGCGCGCTTCAGCAGCGTTTCGAGATCGCCGTAGATGCCGAGCAGTTCGGCGGCGGTCTTGACGCCGATGCCGCGCACGCCGGGCACATTGTCGGTCGAATCGCCGGCCAGGGCCTGCACCTCGACGACCTTGTTCGGCAGGACGCCGAATTTCTCCATCACTTCGCCCGAACCGATACGCTTGCTCTTCATCGGATCGAAGAGCTCGACCGTCTGGTCCACGACGAGCTGCATCAGGTCCTTGTCGGACGAGACGATGGTGGTGCGCGCGCCCGCCTCGGTCGCGATCCGCGCATAGGTCGCGATAAGATCGTCGGCTTCGTAATTGTCCTGTTCGACGCAGGCGACGCCGAAGGCGCGCGTCGCATCACGCACCAGCGGGAATTGCGGGATCAGGTCTTCCGGTGTCTCGTCGCGGTTCGCCTTGTAGTCAGGATAGAATTCGTTGCGGAAGGTGTTGCGGCCGGCGTCGAAGACAACCGCGATATGCGAAGGGCGCTCGCCGCCCTTCATCTCTTCCAGGAACTTCCACATCATGTTGCAGAAGCCCGACACCGCTCCGACCGGCAGGCCGTCGGATTTGCGCGTCAGTGGCGGCAGCGCATGGTAGGCGCGGAAAATATAGCCCGAGCCGTCGATCAGGTAGAGATGGTCGCCCTTCTTGAGGGGCTTCAGCGCTACAGACTTGCCCGTCAATGATGGCCCGCCCCGGGCTTCAGCTCGAAGCGCCGGTCGCAATAGGGGCATTCGATGAAAGTCTCGTCGCCCATTTCGAGATAGACGCGCGGATGGCCGAGCGCGCCGCCGTCACCGTCGCAGGCAACGCGCGTGTCCTCGACCTGGAAAACTTCCGGGGCTGTGCCGCCTGCCGGCCAGGCAGGGTGCTGGGGTCCCTTGGACATGCTTGGACTCTTTGTTTCGATTTTGTGGGCCGGATCATAGTCATCGGACCCGGATTTTCCATGCTATATTTGGGCATGGTCACGCTGAATCGCATCTATACCCGCACCGGCGACAAGGGCACTACTGCGCTCGGCGACGGAACCAGAATCCCCAAGCATTCCCTGCGCATCGAGGCCTATGGCACGACCGACGAGCTCAATTCGGTCATCGGCGTGGCGCGGCTGCATACCAGCGGTGAGGTCGATGCGATGCTAGCCCGGATCCAGAACGACCTGTTCGATGTCGGAGCGGACCTGGCGGCACCGCCGGAAGGACGGCGCGGCGAGGAACGGTTGCGGGTACTCGACTCGCAGGTCGAAAGGCTGGAGCGCGAGATCGACCACATGAATGAATCGCTGCAGCCGCTGACGTCCTTCGTGCTGCCCGGCGGAACGCCGGCGGCCGCTTACCTGCATCTCGGCCGTACGGTCGCGCGCCGCGCCGAGCGTCTGATGACGGCGCTGGCCGAGAAGGAAAAGATCGGCGACGCGCTGATCAAATATGTGAACCGGCTATCGGACCACCTGTTCGTCGCGAGCCGCTATGTCAACGACAAGGGCGCGAAGGACGTGCTCTGGGTTCCGGGTGCGGGGCGATAATAGTCTAACAGGCCCTTCGCTTTCGCTCCGGGCGTTCGCTGCTCAAAACGTCCCGTTGGACGTTTTGTCTGCTGCGCTAATGCGCAGCAGACCGCAGCTCACTATTCAGGCCCGCCCGCGCGACGTCCGAACAGGAACGCGAGCACGACGCCGATCACCCCGGTGACCGCCCAGCCGGGCGCGGCGAGAAGCGCGAAGATCCAGCCCGTGACCATCGCAGGCAGATTGTTGTTCGCCAGAGCCTTGAACCCGTCGATGCTCGCCCTGTCGGCGATGGCCCAGACGGCTTCGAGCGAGCGCACGGTGATTGCGCCATTGCCATTCTCGAGTGAGGTGACGCAGTCCGCGCCCAGCAGCATCAGCGCGAGCACGATCAAGATCAGACTGATGATACGCAACACAATAAACATGTCGGTCTCGCCCCACTCGCCGCCGGTATCAAATGCTAATCGTGGGTTCCGCGCCTCACAAGAATGGTGAGCGCGGGTTAACCAACAATTCCGCAAATATTCTGAATTCCATCATCCGGCGACGCCAAAGCGCCACAGGAGTTGCTCAAAAGAACGGCATAGCGCGGCAGACTGCAAAGAAAATCGCCATCGCCGGAAAAGAAACGCCCGCGGAAAGCAATTCCCGCGGGCGTTTCGCGCAATCCTGAAAAGCCTTATTCGGCCGGAGCCGCACCCTCTGCCGGTGTTTCCTTCGGCTTCCTGGAAAGATCTTCGCCGGTCGCCTGATCGACCTGCTTCATCGACAGGCGAACCTTGCCGCGATCGTCGAAGCCAAGCAGCTTCACTTTCACGGCCTGGCCTTCCTTGACCACATCGGATGTCTTGGCGACGCGCTGCGGCGCCAGTTCCGAAATATGGACGAGGCCGTCCTTGGGTCCGAAGAAGTTCACGAAGGCGCCGAAATCCATCACCTTGACGATCTTGCCGTCATAGATCTCGCCGACTTCGGGCTCCGCGGTGAGACCGCGGATCCACTTCAGCGCCGCCTTGATCGACTCCCCGTCGGCCGAAGCGATCTTCACCGTGCCGTCGTCCTCGATGTTGATCTTGGCGCCGGTCTTTTCGACAATCTCGCGGATCACCTTGCCGCCCGAGCCGATCACGTCGCGGATCTTGTCGGTCGGGATCTTGATCTGCTCAATGCGGGGCGCATGCTCGCCGAGCTCGGCGCGGGCGCCGGTCAGCGCCTTGGCCATCTCGCCGAGGATGTGCATGCGGCCACCCTTGGCCTGATCCAGCGCGACGCGCATGATCTCTTCGGTGATGCCAGCGATCTTGATGTCCATCTGCAGCGAGGTGACGCCGGCTTCCGTGCCCGCAACCTTGAAGTCCATGTCGCCGAGATGATCTTCGTCGCCAAGGATGTCGGAAAGTACCGCATAGCGGTCGCCTTCGAGGATGAGACCCATCGCGATACCGGCGGTGGGACGCTTGATCGGAACGCCCGCATCCATCAGCGCAAGGCTGGTGCCGCAGACGGTCGCCATGGAAGACGAGCCGTTCGACTCGGTGATTTCCGACACCACGCGCAGCGTGTAGGGGAATTCATCCTTGGTCGGCAGCATTGGATGGATGGCGCGCCAGGCGAGCTTGCCATGGCCGATTTCGCGGCGGCCCGGCGAACCCATGCGGCCTGTTTCACCGACCGAGTAGGGCGGGAAATTATAGTGCAGCATGAAGGTTTGCTTGGAGGTGCCCTCAAGGCTGTCCACGAACTGCTCGTCCTCGGCGGTGCCAAGCGTGGCGACGCAGATCGACTGGGTTTCGCCGCGGGTGAAGAGCGCCGAACCATGGGTGCGCGGCAGGACGCCGACTTCGGCCACGATCGGACGGACGGTGACGAGATCGCGGCCGTCGACGCGCTTCTTGGTGTCGAGCACCGCGTTGCGCATGACATGGGCTTCGACGTCATGCATCAGGCCGGAGAAGGTGTTGGCGGCAACCTTGCCCTCGCCTTCGCCGACATATTCCGCTGCAAGCCTCTTGCGCACATCGGCGATGGCGTCGCGGCGGACATGCTTTTCGGCGATCTTGAAAGCAGCACCGAGATCGGAACCGGCAACCGTCTTCAGCTTCTCGCGCAGCGGTCCGTGGACATCTTCCGGAACCGGGCGCGGGTCCTTCGCGGCCTTCTCGGCAAGGCGGATGATGGCGTCGATCGCCTTCTGCATCTCCTTGTGGCCGAACATGACGGCGCCGAGCATGATTTCTTCCGAAAGCTCCTGGGCTTCGGATTCCACCATCATCACGGCGTCATGGGTGCCGGCGACGACGAGATCGAGCTTGGAGTTCGGCATGTCGTCGATCGGCGCATTCAGGACGTAATTGCCGTCGATCCAGGCGACACGGGCCGCACCGATTGGGCCCATGAAGGGAAGGCCGGAAATCGTCAGCGCCGCGGAGACCGCGACCATGGCGACGATATCGGGATCGTTTTCGAGGTCATGCGAGAGAACCTGCGCCACGACGAGGGTTTCGTTGCGGAAGCCTTCCGCGAAGAGCGGACGGATCGGGCGGTCGATGAGACGCGAGATCAGTGTCTCACGCTCGGTCGGCGCGCGCTCGCGCTTGAAGTAGCCGCCCGGGATCTTGCCGGCGGCGTAATAGCGTTCCTGATAGTTGACAGTGAGCGGGAAGAAATCCACGCCCTCGCGGGGGCTCGCCGCGCCAACGACGGTGGCGAGCACGACGGTTTCGCCATAGGTGGCAACGACGGCGCCATCGGCCTGACGCGCGATCTTGCCGGTTTCGAGCGTCATCTTGCGACCGCCCCAGTCAAATTCCTCACGGGTGATGTTGAACATGTTCGTTCTTCTTTCTCGTACGTCTCGCGAGCCGGATTGCCCGCGAGTTGTTGTTCAAGCCCTGCTTGAAACAACGGGTAATGCGCGCTCGGCGACCATTCGCGAGCGCGTGTTTTCTTGCCCTACCGCTTCGCTGCTTGAGGGCAAGGGTGATAAGGCTTTCAAGGAATGCCCCGCGATCAGCGGCGCAGGCCCAGACGCGCGATGAGCGCTTCATAGCGCTTCACATCCGTCGCCTTGACATAGTCGAGCAGGCGGCGGCGCTGTGAGACCATCTTGATCAGCCCGCGACGCGAGTGATTGTCCTTGTTATGCGTCTTGAAATGTTCGGTCAGATTCGCAATGCGCTCGGACAGAACCGCGACCTGGACTTCCGGCGAGCCTGTGTCGCCTTCCTTGGTCGCGTATTGGGAAACAACTTCTTTCTTACGTTCGGCGGTGATCGTCATGATCGGTCATCCATTTGAAAAGTTGAAAACACGAAACGGCCTCAGCTCACCTTGAACCACTTCCGCGAGCGCAACCGGCTCGTCGTCCGCGGTCCTGATGAAGACCGTTTGCCCCTGGAGTTCTTCTCCGTCCGGAATGTCCTTTGCGATCTGGGCGAACAATGTTGCCCGGATCATCACAGGGTTGCCGCTGCGGAGACGAACCGCATCCGGACCCGAGACAGCCAGCGCCGGGATGCCGTCCAGCGCGGTTGAGATGGGCCTTAGATGCTCAAAAGCGGCCGGAATATGCATAAAAGACTTGAGCTTTTCCAGCCCGATAGAGAGACCCTCCGTAAAGGCCCCGACGCGGGTCCGGCGCAAGCGCGAAACATGGCCGACAGTGCCCAGTTTCAGGGCGATGTCCCGGGCCCAGGACCGGACGTAAGTCCCTTTGCCACAAAGGATTTCGAACTCCGCATGGTCGGGATCGGGCAGGCCCAGGACGCGGGCTTCGTAGACTTCGACGGCACGGGGGCTGAGCTCCACCGTTTCGCCTTCGCGGGCCAGGTCATAGGCGCGTTCCCCGTCCACCCGGATGGCGGAGTAGGCAGGCGGGACCTGGGAGAGCGTGCCCGTCATGGCGGGAATCGCGGCTTCGATTTCCGCCTGCGTCGGACGTTTGTCCGAGGTGGCGGTCACCGCGCCTTCAGCATCGTCGGTTGCGCGCGCTTCGCCGAAAGCCACGGTGAAGCGGTAGATCTTCTCGGCATCCATGGCGAAGGAAACGGTCTTGGTCGCTTCGCCGAGCGCGATCGCAAGGACGCCGGTTGCCATCGGATCCAGCGTTCCGGCATGACCCGCCTTCTGCGCATCGAAGATGCGGCGCACGGCGGCGACACATTGCGTGGAGGTCATGCCCTCAGGCTTGTCGAGTATGACCCAGCCATGAACGGGCGAACCCTTCCTGCGTCGGCTCATGTCAGTCGTCGTCTTCGCGGTTGAGATCGCGCTGAACGGCGTCGGATTTCAGGATGGTCTCGATGCGCTCGGCCTCGGCGAAACTGTCGTCCTCGACAAAGCGAAGATCCGGCGTGAACTTTAAGGTGATCTTGTGGCCCATCTCGCCGCGCAGGAAATTCTTGTGGCGGTTGAGGGCTGCAATCACCTGCGCCGCATTCTTGCCGCCGAGCGGTTCTGCAAAGACAGTCGCGTATCGCATGTCCGGTGAAGGCTTCACCTGCGTGACGGTGACAGACACCCCTGCAAGATCGGGATCGCGGATGTCACCACGCGTCAGGATTTCCGCGAGCGCATGACGCAGCATTTCGCCGACGCGCAGCTGGCGCTGCGAGCCCCCGGGAGAGGCGTTGCTGCTACGCGATGAAGTACGGCGTCGGGACATATGCGTACTACCTAATCACTTCCGTCATTCCCGGCCGAGTATCGCGAAGCCATGCGAGGGAAGGGAATCCAGTTATATGTGACCTCTAGGTCCCCTTTCCTCGCGCCTGCTTATCGCCAGCGCTCGCCGGGGATGACGTGATTTTAAAGGGCGCGCTGGATCGTCTGGACTTCGAAGGCCTCGATCACATCGCCCTTCTGCATGTCCTGATAATTCGCGAAAGCCATGCCGCATTCCTGGCCCGCCTGCACTTCGCGGACTTCGTCCTTGAAGCGCTTGAGGGTGGAAAGCTCGCCTTCGTGGATCACGACATTGTCGCGAATGAGACGGACCTTAGCGCCGCGGCGCACGACGCCTTCGCTGACGCGGCAGCCGGCGACCTTGCCGACCTTCGAGATCGTGAAGACTTCGAGGATCTCCGCGTTGCCAAGGAAGTTTTCGCGCGTTTCGGGCGCGAGCAGGCCCGAGAGCGCCGCTTTCACATCGTCCACGACATTGTAGATGATGTTGTAGTAGCGGATCTCGACGCCGTCGCGCTTGGCGCGCTCGCGCGCCTGCTTGTCGGCGCGGACGTTAAAGCCGATGACGGCCGCTCCGCTCGCATGCGCAAGGATGACGTCGCTTTCGGTGATGCCGCCGACACCCGCCTGCAGCACCTGTGCGCCGACTTCGTCGGTTCCTAGCTTGGTGAGCGCGCCCTGGATTGCTTCGGACGAACCCTGCACGTCGGCCTTGAGCACCAGCGGAAGCAGTCGCTTCTCGCCGGCTTCGCGAGTCTTGAGGAGCTGGTCGAGCGTCTGGCGCTGCGAGGTGGCCTGACGGCTCTCGCGGCGCTTGCGCGCGCGGTATTCGGTGACTTCACGGGCGCGCGCTTCGTTTTCGACCACGACCATTTCATCGCCGGCTTCCGGCGCCGCCGAAAGACCGAGCACTTCAACCGGCGTCGAAGGACCGGCCGACGGCACGGTTTCGCCGCGATCGTTGATAAGCAGGCGGACGCGGCCCCATTCGGCGCCGGCCACGACGATGTCGCCGTTCTTCAGCGTGCCGCGCTCGACGAGCACGGTCGCGACGGGACCGCGGCCGCGATCGAGCTTGGCTTCGATCACCGCGCCTTCGGCGGGACGGTTGGGATTGGCTTTGAGATCGAGCAGTTCGGCCTGGAGCAGGATGGCTTCCTCGAGCTTGTCGAGGTTGGTGCCCTTGGTCGCGGAGACTTCGACGGCGAGCGTTTCGCCGCCCATGTCTTCGACCTGGATCTCATGCTGCAGGAGCTCGGTTTTCACCCGCGTCGGATTGGCGTCGCCCTTGTCGATCTTGTTGACCGCAACGATCATCGGAACGCCGGCCGCTTTGGCGTGCGAAATCGCTTCGACCGTCTGGGGCATAACGCCATCGTCGGCGGCGACGACGAGGATCACGAGGTCGGTGACTTTTGCACCGCGCGCGCGCATCGAGGTGAAGGCGGCGTGGCCCGGCGTGTCGAGGAAGGTGATCTTCTGTCCCGACTTCAGCGTGACCTGGTAGGCGCCGATATGCTGGGTGATGCCGCCGGCTTCGCCCGCGACCACATCGGTCTTGCGCAGCGCGTCGAGCAGCGAGGTCTTGCCATGGTCGACATGGCCCATGACGGTGACGACCGGCGGACGCGAGACTCTTTCTTCGGCGGTATCTTCCTTGCCGACGAGGCCTTCGAGCACGTCGGATTCAGCGACGCGCTTGACCGTATGGCCATACTCGGCGGCGACCAGTTCGGCGGTATCGGCGTCGATGACGTCGCTCGGTGTCGCCATCATGCCGTTCTTCATCAGCACCTTGATGATGTCGACGGAGCGGCGCGCCATGCGGTTGGCGAGTTCGGAAACGACGATGGTTTCCGGAATCGTCACTTCGCGCGGACCGGCGGGACCGGCGGGCTGCTGCTGATGGCCCTTGTTGACGCGCTGCAGATGGCGCTTGAACGAGGCGACGGAACGCATGCGCTCGTCGTCATCCGAGAGCGCGCGCGTCACGGTCAGCTTGCCCTGACGGCGCGCAGCGCCATCGGCCTTCTTGACCGCGGGGACCTTGGCAGGCGCCTTCGCGCCCTTCTTGGTCGTGACCTCTTCTTCTTCCTCGTTGACCGGGCGCCGCGTCGCGGGACGGCCTGCCGTTTCGATCGGCTGATGGCTCGGAGGTTCTTTCTTGTCGAGGCGGCGCGTGGCTTCTTCTTCGGCCTTGCGCTTGGCGGTTTCCTCAGCGGACTTGCGCGCGTCCTCTTCGACCTTGCGCTTTTCGGCAGCGGCGCGTTCGATCGCAGCGCGCGCATCTTCCTCGGCGCGGTGCTTGGCATCGGCTTCGGCGCGTTTGCGCGCTTCATCCTCGGCGACGCGGGCATCGGCGAGCGCCGCGCCACGACGGGCTTTCTCTTCTTCGGTCAGCTGGCGCAGAACCACGCCGCGTGAAGCGGGCGCGCGGGCAGCCGTTGCCGTCTGTTGCTGCTGGGTCTGGGGTTTGGCGGCTTCGGCTTTCGGCGCTGCCTTGGCTTCGGCCTTGACCGCGGGTTTTTCAGGCGCTTCGCCGGGGGCGGTGCGCGCGCGCTTCTTCTCGACCACGACCGCCTTGGTGCGGCCATGCGAGAAGCTCTGTTTGACGGTCGAAGTTTCCGTCTTTTTCAGCGACAGGGTCTTGCCCGGTCGGCGCGTGGTGTCGTTGGCGTCGCTCATGCGGTTCTTTCGTTTCCGGAAAGCTGAGAACGGAAGCCGGAAAGGCGTTCCGCATCAATTGAAAGGCGTTCCTGCAGCCGCCCGGATTTGAGGGCTGCATGTATCACATTCCCGCGCCCCAGGGCCAAGCTCAATTCCTCGGAACTGAAGACGTCGAGCACAGGAATTTCCAGGCCGCGGGCGCGGGCGGCATTGGAGAGTTTCCGCCGTCCATCGGCTGCGGCATCGGACGCCGCGATCAACAGCGCCGGGGCGTCTCGTGCCTCCAGTGCGCGCACCACATTGTCAAAACCCTGCACAAGCTGGCCAGAACGCCGGGCGAGACCCAGATCATTCAACATTCTGCGGACAAGTGCCGCTTCGGTACGGTCGGCAAGATCGGAGCCCGCGATCACGGAAGCTTTTACGGCACGGGAAAAAAGATTCTTCTCGACCGCACGCGCAACGGATGCGCGGTCTGCCGTCACCCAGATGCCGCGGCCGGGAAGTTTTTCTTCCACGTCGGGCACGATGGTGGAATCGGGAGCGACGACGAAGCGCACAAGTCCGCTGTCGCTTCGGGTTTCTCCCGTCACGATGCAGCGCCGTTCGCGCAAGTCATTCTCCCGTGTGGCGGCAGCCAGACCCAAGTTCAGCTTTCCTCCGCTGCGACTTCTGCTTCGGCGGCGACTTCGGTGTCTTCCAGGGTCGGGGCTTCGATCCAGCCCGCCTTGACGCGCGCCGCGATGATGATGCGGTTCGCTTCGGCCGCGGAAACTCCGAAGTCTTCAAGGGCGCCCGGAACGCGAACGCGCTCCTTGTCCTTATTCACCTCGTAATAGCCAATAAGGTCGTCGGTGGCGCAGTCGGCGAGATCCTCGAGCGTCTTCACGCCGGCTTCGCCGAGCGCGACCATCATCTGGGGCGTCACGCCCTCGACTTCGCCGACATCGTCCGTCACGCCGAGTTCGCGGCGGCGGTCGTCGAGCGCCTTGTTGCGCGCTTCGATATGATCCAGCGCGCGGGACTGAAGTTCCTGCGCCGTCTCATCGTCGAAGCCTTCGATCTGCGCGAGCTCGCCTTCCTCGACATAGGCCACATCTTCGATCGTGGCGAAGCCTTCGGACGCGAGCAGCTGGGCCACGGTCTCGTCGACATCGAGCGTGTCCATGAACAGCTTGGTGCGTTCGGCGAATTCCTTCTGGCGGCGCTCCGATTCCTCGGCTTCCGTCAGAATGTCGATCTGCCAGCCGGTGAGCTGCGAGCCCAGGCGCACATTCTGGCCGCGGCGGCCGATGGCGAGCGAAAGCTGTTCGTCCGGTACCACGACTTCGACGCGGCGGGTGTCTTCGTCGATCACGACCTTGGAGACTTCCGCAGGCGCGAGCGCGTTGACGATGAAGGTCGCAGGCTCGTTCGACCACGGGATGATGTCGATGCGTTCGCCCTGCAATTCCTGCACCACGGCCTGGACGCGCACGCCGCGCATGCCGACGCAGGCGCCGACCGGATCGATCGAGGAGTCCTTCGAGATCACGGCGATCTTGGCGCGTGAGCCGGGGTCGCGCGCAACGGCGCGGATTTCGATGATGCCGTCATAGATTTCGGGCACTTCCTGCGCGAAGAGGCGGACCATGAACTGCGGATGGCTGCGCGACAGGAAAATCTGCGGGCCCCGCGCTTCGCGGCGCACGTCGTAGATATAGGCGCGAATGCGGTCGCCCGTGCGGAAGGATTCGCGCGGGATCATCTCGTCGCGGCGGACGACGCCTTCGGCGCGGCCGAGATCGACGACGACGGAGCCGAATTCCGAACGCTTGACGATGCCATGCACGACTTCGCCGATGCGGTCCTTGTATTCCTCATACTGGCGGTCGCGTTCGGCGTCGCGCACCTTCTGCACGATCACCTGCTTGGCGGCCTGTGCGGCGATACGGCTGAAATCGACCGGCGGTAAGGTCTCGGCGATGATGTCGCCGACCTGGGCGGCCGGATTGCGCGCACGCGCATCTTCGAGGCTGATCTCGGTCTTGTCGTTCTCGACCAGCTCGACGACGTTCAGATAGCGCGACACATGGGTCTCACCCGTCTTGGAGTCGATCTCGACGCGGATCTCGTTCTCGCTGCCGTAACGCGCCTTGGCGGCGCGCTGCATCGCTTCCTCCATGGCACCCAGCACGACGGCCTTGTCGATGGATTTGTCGCGCGCGACCGCGTCGGCGATCTGCAGAAGTTCTGTCCTGTTTGCAGCTACGGCAGCCATGTTATGTCGCTCCTAATTCCTTGAGTATGAGCTTGGTTTCGTTTCAGTCGCGGACTTTCCGCGCTTTCAGGTCTTCGTTGATGAGCTTGTCCGTCAGGACCAGTTTCGCCTCGGCGATGCTTGCGAAAGGAAAAATGAGACGCTGAGCCTGGACGTCGATGATGACGTTATTGCCTTCGAGGCCGAGCAGGGTTCCGCGGAACCGCTTGCGGCCGTCGACCGGCGCAGAAAGATCGAGACGCGCATCGTGGCCCGACCAGCGCGCGAAATCGGTGAGCCGCGTCAGCGGACGGTCGATACCCGGCGAGGAAACTTCGAGCTCGAAGTCGCCTTCCAGCGGATCTTCCTTCTCGATGAAATCCAGCAGGGCATGCGAGAGCTGCGTGCAGCCTTCGACATCCATCGAGCCGTCGGCGCGCTCAGCCATGACCTGCAGGGTCTTGCTCTTGCCCCCCATCAGGCGCAGGCGCACGAGCCTGAACCCGGCCGCCTCGATGGCGGGGGTGAAAATCGGCTCGAGATGGGCAAGCGCACTGAGCAAACTGGCCTAATCCTTTGATCCCAAAGGGCTTTCGCCGCGGCGGTTCTTCTCAGAACCACCACACAACAGGCATCTGTTGTAAGGGAGTGGGCGGTATTTACGCCTGCGGGCAGGCACATTCAAGGGCCAGCTGTCGCTCCTGGGTGGCCGGGTCCAGCCCGGCCATGGAGGTTATTCAAGTCGGGCGTGCGGAGTAGCGTCAGCGCAGGCCCGCGCGCCTGACGAGAGCACAGGGAAAAATCAGAGGAGATGGAAGCAGGAAAATTCACGACCGTTTTCGACCTGGCCGAAACAGGCTTCAAGGATTGGCCCGTCGTCCTGCTTCTGCTTGGCCTTGCGATCGTGGCAGCGATCGTTTTCTTCAAGCCGACAATTCTCGCGCGCTTTGGAATCACGGCGCCTGTCCCTCGTGGAGGGTGGCTCGGTTATGTAGCGCTACTGCTTGTCCTCTTTGCCGCGGTTCTTGTCTGGGATCATGCCGATCACAGCAACACGCTCGCGAAGGGCTGCAAGATTGGCGAAGGTCCTGTCACGGATTTCGTCATGACGGATAGGAAGGAAGGATTCTCGGTCGCCGGCGTGCGCTTTTCCTATTCAAAATACGAGATCACCGATGCCTATAACGGTGCGGCCGGAAAGCAGCATCGGCTCCGGGCCAACGCCTATGTGCGCGTCTGCTACGATCCGGCGGACAATGCGATCCTGCGGCTGGAAGTCCGGGATAATGTCCCGCGCTAGTTCTTCTTCTCTGCCGATCCGTAGATCGGCACCAGCACTTCGCCCTTTTGCGCGCGCTGCTCGTTCGACTCCTGCTGGCGCATCGCATCCAGCTGCTGCTGCGACGGCACGATCTTGACCTTGTCGAGCACACCAAAGTCCGGCGGACTGACGATGAGGAAACCACCGATCAATGTGACGATGGCCGCGACAAGGATGATCGCCTTGTCGGTCCCCGAATGGGAATTCAGATCCTTGTCGCTGGGATTGTGGACGAGTTTGTAGAAGCTCTTCATGGCACCAATATAGCGCTCCTTGTTTGAATTTGGACCCCCTCATCGTCATTCCCGGCCGAGCGTCGGAACGACGCGAGGGGAAGGGAAACCAGACAAAGGCGAGGTGAATGGGTCCCCTTCCCTCGCGCGACTGAGGTCGCGCTCGCCGGGGATGACGGCGTTAGAGGCGAACAAACCTGAGAAACACCGGCCTTCCCCGTATCGCCTTGGCTTCATAGCGGGTCTGGGGCCAGTCCGGCGTCCGGTTCAACCAATCGTGACGGCCTTCCGCCAGCCAGCGGAACCCGGCATGCGCCATCAGCCTTTGGAGCGCATAGGGCAGATAGGATTTGTCATCGGTCGCAAAGCGCAACTCCGCACCTGTTTTGAGAATGCGCGCGAGTTCGTCGAGCATCTCCATCTGAAGGAAGCGTCGCTTCCAGTGACGCTTCTTCGGCCAGGGATCGGGAAAAAGAAGAAAGAAACGTCCAATGCTCGCGTCAGGCAGCGCCGCGATCACGACACGCGCATCGCCCTCATGGATGCGGACATTGGCGAGCGGCGCTTTTTCGAATTTCGAGAGAAGCTTCGCGGTGCCGGATTCATAGGGCTCCGCACCAATCAGGCCGACGCGCGGGAATTCCTTTGCCTGCCACAGCAGATGTTCGCCCGCGCCATAGCCGACTTCGAGCCAGACATCGTCGACATCGGAGAAATAACTGCGCGGGTCTTTGCCCGAAACGAAATCAGGCGAGAGCTTCGGCAGAAGCTCCCGCCTGAGATATTCCTGATGCTGCGAAAGCGTCGGCCCTTTGCGGCGGCCATAGACAAGGCCGCGACGGCGCGAGACTTCGTTCGTCAGATCAAAAAGCCCTCTTGATCGTGTCGGCGAGATCAACCTTTTCCCACGAGAAGCCGCCCTGGGCATCCGGCTCGCGACCGAAATGACCATAAGCAGCGGTGCGGGCATAGATCGGCTTGTTGAGATCGAGATGCTCGCGGATGCCGCGCGGCTTCAGATTCATGATCTGCGGCAGCAGGGCCTCTAACCTGGCTTCATCGACCTTGCCGGTGCCATGCAGGTCGACATAGACCGAGAGCGGTTCGGCAACGCCAATGGCGTAGGCAAGCTGGATGGTGCAGCGGTCGGCAACGCCGGACGCGACGACATTCTTTGCGAGATAGCGCGCGGCATAGGCGGCCGAACGGTCGACCTTGGTCGAGTCTTTTCCTGAGAAGGCGCCACCGCCATGCGGAGCCGCGCCGCCGTAAGTGTCGACGATGATCTTGCGGCCGGTCAGGCCGCAGTCGCCATCCGGGCCACCGATCACGAAAGAGCCGGTCGGATTGATGTGCCAGACGGTCTTGTCGTTGATCCATTCCTGGGGAAGCGTCTGACGGATATAGGGCTCGACGATCTTGCGGATGTCGGCGCTGGTCTGCGACTCGTGGCTGTGCTGGGTGGACAGAACGATCTGCGTCGCTTCCACCGGCTTGCCATTCGCATAACGCAGCGTGACCTGCGACTTGGCGTCGGGCTGCAATGTCGGCTCCTTGCCGGCATGGCGCACCTTGGCGAGCAATTCGAGAATCTTGTGGCTGTAGAAAAGCGGAGCCGGCATCAGCGCGGGCGTTTCGCGGCAGGCATAACCGAACATGATGCCCTGGTCGCCGGCGCCTTCGTCCTTGTTGCCCGATGCGTCGACGCCCTGCGCGATATGCGCGGACTGAGCATGCAGCAGAACTTCGACCTGCGCATTCTTCCAGTGGAAGCCTTCCTGCTCGTAGCCGATATCCTTGATCGCGGCGCGCGCGACTTCTTCGACTTCCTTGGCGCCGACTTTCTTGGGGCCGCGGGTTTCACCGGCGATCACGACGCGGTTGGTGGTGCAGAGGGTTTCGCAGGCCGCACGGATGTCCCAGGGGCTCATGCCCTCCTTGGGGCCTTCGCGGAAGAAGAGATCCACCACCTCATCCGAGATACGATCGCTGACCTTGTCGGGGTGACCTTCGGAAACGCTTTCGGAGGTGAAGAGATAGTCGGAACGCGCCATTTCGAGAGCCCTGCCTTGAGAAACGGCGGACTCCTTAGGGGCGAATTAAGGGGGGGTCAACTGCCGTGTTAACGCGTAGAGCAATGTCATAAAGGCGGGCCAGGCGGGCGTTCCAGCCATTTCCGGTTAATCCCTGCACTGATATATGGGGGCACGAGAACAGCAGGCTTGAAGGCCCATGCGCACCGCAAGTATCGAACGCAAAACCCGGGAAACGGAGATCGAGGTCTGGCTGGACCTTGATGGCTCGGGCGAATGCGACATCGACACCGGCATCGGGTTCCTCGACCATATGCTCGACAGCTTCGGCCGCCACGCCATGATCGACCTCAAGGTCCGGGCGAGCGGAGACCTGCATGTCGATTATCACCATACGACCGAAGACACCGCCATCGTGATCGGCCAGGCCGTGAAGAAGGCTCTCGACGATTTTTCGGGCATCACCCGTTTCGGCTCGGCCCATATTCCGATGGACGAGACGCTGACGCGCGTCTCCGTCGATGTGTCGAACCGGCCCTACCTGATCTGGAAGGTGGAAATCCCCAAGCCCAAGCTGGGCGAGATGGACACCGAACTGTTCAAGGAATGGTTCCAGGCCTTCGCGCAGAATGCCGGCGTGACGCTGCATGTCGAAAATCTTTATGGCAGCAACAGCCATCACATCGTCGAATCCTGCTTCAAGGGCCTGGCGCGCGCGTTGCGCCAGGCGGTAACGCCCGACGAGAGACTCGAAGGCGGCGTCGCCTCGACCAAGGGCACGCTCAGCGAAAAGAGCTGACGCTTGCTCGCGACCGCGGCCGATGTTGCACGCGGCGTGGCGCGCGTCCTGATGCAGGAAGGCTATAGCCCGATCCTGGAATTCACGCTCGCCAACGGACGCAGGCTGGATGTCGCCGCGCTCGGCCCCGACGGCATGATGCTGGGCGTCGAGATCAAGGTCTCGCTCACCGACCTGCGCAACGACACGAAATGGCCGGAGTATCTGGAGTATTGCGACTATTTCTATTTTGCTGTGCCGCCTGATTTTCCAGACGAGCATGTGCCGGCGGGAACAGGGCTGATCGTCGCCGACCGTTTTGGCGGCTCCATCATCCGCGCGGCTGCCCACGCGCCCGTCCACGCCTCGCGCCGCAAGGCGGTGCTGCTGCGCTTCGCGAAAGTCGCAGCCGAACGGCTGGCGCATGTCGTCGAGCTGATCGAAGATCCGCGCGCCAACACGGTGCTTCCGGAACAGAAATGATTGCACCAGTCATGGGCGGGCTTGACCCGCCTATCCATCTTTCTTTCTCTAGATGGGCGGCGTCGAATACGCTGTTGCTATCGACGGCCGGCCATGACGGTAGTTCGGGGAAAATGGGATGCTATGGCTCTAACACGCAGTGAAGCAAAAAAGGCCATGCTGTCGGTCAAGGGAGCCAGCGAGGGACTGTTCTTCGGCAGGCCGTCGATTTTCTATGGCGAGGATTATGTTGCTCGCGTGCATGAGAACGAGGATGCCGTCGCCTGTCGCATCGGCTCCATCGAAATGCGCGACGTGATGCTGGAAGCCGAGCCAAAGCTTTTCTACATCACCGATCACTATCGGAAATTCCCGATGCTGCTGGCGCGGCTTTCGGCGCTTACGGCGAGCGTCCTGAAAGAACTGGTGCAGGCGCGCATGCGCGAGATCGACGCAAAGCCGAAGCGGAAAAAGCGCGCGACAAAGCAAGCCGCGAAACCGGTGAAGAAGGCTCCTGCAAAAAAGCCCGTGAAGAAGAAGGCCGTGAAGAAATAAACTTGGTTGTCATGGCCCGCTTAACGCGGGCCACCCAGTTGGCGAACTACATCTTTCGGAAATTGAGGCTGCGTCACCTGGGTCCCCCACACTCCGGTGGGGGATGACAGTTGTAAGGTGACGAACGCTGCGTGTTATCGCGGGCTGCGCTTCGCCAGGATCCGCTGCAGCGTGCGGCGGTGCATGTTCAGGCGGCGCGCGGTTTCCGAAACATTGTGGCCGCACAGCTCGTAGACTCGCTGGATATGTTCCCAGCGCACGCGGTCTGCCGACATCGGATTTTCCGGCGGCTTCGGCTTGGAGCCGGGCGCTGCCAGGAGCGCGGCGAGGATATCGTCGGCATCCGCAGGCTTGGGCAGATAATCGATGGCGCCGTATTTCACGGCAGCCACGGCGGTCGCGATATTGCCGAAGCCGGTGAGCACGACGCAGCGGCAGTCGGGGCGGACGCTGTGCAGAGTCTCGACCACATCGAGTCCGTTGCCGTCCTCCAGCTTCAGATCGACCACGGCGTAAGCCGGAGGATGCTCACGCACCCGCGATTTTCCCTCGGCAACGCTTTCGGCGAGCGCAACGGCAAAGCCGCGCGCTTCCATGGCGCGGGCGAGACGCTCGCGCAACGGACGGTCGTCTTCGACGATCAGCAGAGACTTGTCTTCGGGCTGGCCCGTCATTTTTGGCTCCTTAGCGCGGGGCTTATAGCGCCGGACCCACGGCTTGCCCACCCCTGACGCGCTTGGACCTTGGGCCCTAGCCGGCAGCGCGGGCGGGCGGCGACGCACCGTCAATCGCGCCTCGCGGCCAGGTAATCGTGATGCGTGCGCCGCCGTCCCGCGCGTTGGCGGCCTTAACCGTGCCGCGCGTCTGCTCAAGCAGCGTCTTGGCGATGAAAAACCCGAGCCCCATACCCTCATGGCCGCCGCCGATATTGATCGGCCCCGAATGGCCGGGGCGCGAGGTGACATAGGGTTCGCCCAGCCTTTCGAAGATTTCCGGCGCGAAGCCGGGACCATCGTCCTCGACCGTCACCGTGAGGCGCGCGGAATCCCAGTCGGCTTCGATCTTGACGCGGGAACCAGCAAAGTCGGCGGCGTTCTCGATCAGATTGCCCAGGCCATGCAGAAGCTCCGGCGCGCGCCAGATCTGCGGCTGCGGCGACTGACGCTTTTCGGACGCGATGAGGATGTCGATCTCGATATCCTCGCCGCGATAGACGCTGGCGACGTCATCGAGAAAGGCGCCGAGCGGAAGACGCGAGGCGTCCTCGAGCATGGATTCTTCGGGCCGCGCGAGTTTCGCCAGGATCGCGCGGCAGCGCTCGGCCTGGGCGCGCAGAAGTTTCACGTCCTCGACTTCGGGCGAGTTGGCCGGCAGCGCGCGTTCGAGTTCGCGCGCGACGACCGCGATGGTGCCGAGCGGCGTGCCGAGCTCGTGGGCAGCGGCCGTCGCCAGCGCGCCGAGTGCTGCGAGCCGATGCTGGCGCGCAAGCGCAAGCTGGGTCGCGGCGAGGCCCGCCGACATGCGTGTCGATTCCGATGCGATGCGCCAGGCGTAGATCGAGGTGAAGGTGATGCCGATGACCAGCGAGGCCCAGATGCCACCGGTGTAGAGCTGCGGCAGGTGCAGGATCTCGCCCGGCGCCCAGGGCACCGGCTCATGGAACAAAGTAATGAGCGTGACGCAAAGAAAGGTGATGCCGGCGAGAATGAGCGTGTTACCGAGGCTCAAGGTCGCCGCCGCGATCACGACCGGCGCGATGAACATCAGCGTAAAGGGATTTTCGATTCCGCCGGTGAGAAAGAGAAGCGCTGCGAGCTGCAGAACGTCGTAGGCAAGGTAGAGGGTGGCTTCGCGATCGACGAGACGATGGCTCGCCGGATAACGCAGCGACAGCACGATGTTCAGCGCGACACTGATCGCAATCGCGAGGCCGCAGCTGAGAATCGGCAGCGGGTAGCCTAGGCCGAAATAGACCACCAGCAACGCAGCCGACTGGCCGGCGACCGCCATCCAGCGCAAATTCGACAAGGTGCGCAGGCGCACAAGGCGGCGTGTGAAGGTCTGCTGCGGCAGGGTCGGGAAGACCGCCTCGCCTTCCGCCGGTTGTATTATGTCGCTATCCGGCATCTGGCCCCGCCTGTTGTGAAGGCGATATTATTTCAGCGGAGCAGAAAAAGCATGATGCCCAAAAGCCGTATCGCGGCGGTCTATATCCTTCTGGCGGTCAGCCTTGTGGGCCTTGTGCTGTGGCGGCTGAACGCGACGGCGCCGCAAGGCACGGTGGTGAGCGAGGGACAGGCGCAAGTTGGCGGACCGTTCCGGCTGACCGACCAATATGGCAAGCCGCGCAGCGATGCCGATTTCCGGGGTAAGCTGATGCTGGTCTATTTCGGCTACAGCTATTGCCCCGATGTCTGCCCCATCAGCCTGGGCGTGATGGCCGAGGCGCTGGAAAAGCTGGGCAAACGCGCCGACGGTGTTGCGCCGATCTTCATCACCGTCGATCCGGTGCGTGACACGCCCAAGCAGCTCAAGCTCTACATGGGCGCCTTCGGTCCGCGCTTTGTCGGGCTCACCGGATCACGGACGGAGCTCGAGAAAGCGGCGCGGGAATATCGAGTCTATGCTGCGGATATCAAGCTCGACGGCGGCGCGCGCGGCGTCAGCCATTCCGACGTCATCTATCTGATGGACCGTAACGGAAAATACCTGGCGCATTACCAGTCCGCCGACGGACCGGACGCGATCGCAAAAGATATAGAGAAGAGGTTGTGACCTTACCTCCCCCTTGTGAGGAGGTCGAAACGGTTCATGAGCGGCAGCGAATGAACGTTTCGGGTGGGGGTTATCAGGCGCAAGATCTCTCTGATCACGCCATCCATGTTTTTTCTAACGTCATTGTTGGAAACTCGCAGCACCGCATAACCTCTCCCCCGCAAATAGCGATCTCTACGTTCGTCCTTGATCCTATTTTCCGGCAGCCCATGCTGATCGCCATCAATCTCAATAACCAACAAGCGGCTGTGTTCAACGAAGTCCAATACATAGAAATCAAAGGGCGCTTGACGCCGGAAATGACAGCCTTGTGCATTGAGCGCCCTTAGTTCGCGCCACAGCAGCCTCTCCGTATCAGTGGCGTTGCTGCGCAGCTTGCGTGCCAGCGACTTCATTTTCGGCGTATTGCGATTTGGCATCACCCCCACCCGGCCCTCTTCGAGGGCCACCCTCCCCGCAAGGGGGAGGGCAGAAGTGTGCGAAAGCCGTCTGGCAAAAGAGCGGCAAAAATTTGGAATAATGGCGCTCGGTTTAAATAGACGGAACAGCCACGCCAGACGAAAGACAGGCGGCGATGAGCGTGTTGCGCATCAGGTTCACAATGGTCGTCGCGCCGACGCCGCCGGGTACCGGCGTGATGGCGCCCGCGACGTTCACGGCGCTATCGTAATCCACATCGCCCACGATCTTCGTCTTGCCATCGCCGGCATCGACCCGGTTGATGCCCACATCGATCACCGTCGCGCCGGGCTTCACCCAGTCGCCCTTCACAAAGTGCGGCTTGCCGATTGCGGCAACCAGAATGTCGGCCTGGCGGCAGAGCCCAGGCAGATCGCGCGAGCGCGAATGGGCCATCGTCACCGTCGCGTTGGCTGCAAGCAGAAGCTGCGCGGCCGGCTTGCCGAAGAGCAGCGAGCGGCCGATGACGAGCGCATTCAGGCCCGAGATGTCGCCGACATATTCCTTGAGCAGCATCATCATGCCCATCGGCGTGCAGGACACGATATGGGCGCGGCCAGAAACCAGCAGGCCCGCATTGGTCGCCGTCAGCGCATCGACATCCTTGGCCGGATCGAGCAACCCGAGCACCGCTTCCTCGTGGATCTGTTTCGGCAACGGCAGCTGCACCAGGATGCCGTGCACCGACTTGTCGTCGTTCAGCGCCTTCACGCGCGCCAGAACTTCCGCTTCGCTGGCGCTTTCGGCCAAGCTGTAATGCAACGACTTGAAGCCGATGGCTTCGGCGGTCTTGCCCTTCTGGCGGACATAGACTTCGCTCGCCGGATCGTTGCCGACGAGAACCGTGGCGAGACCCGGCACGATGCCGTGGTCGGCTTTCAGCTTTGCGGTTTCATCCTGCAGGCGCGCCCGCAAGCCCGCCGCGAATGCCTTGCCGTCGATGATGCGCGCCATCGGGAAACCTTCAGATCAGATAATACTGAACCGCGTATTCGAGGAAGATGATGAGGATCAGGACGACGAGCGGCGAGAGGTCGAGCCCCGCGAAGGGCGGCAGGATCTTGCGCACGCGCGCGAATACCGGCTCGGTCATCGCTTCCAACGCGCGCACGATGCGATAGACCAGATCGTTGCGCGTGTTGACGACATTGAACCCGACAAGCCAGCTCGCCACCACCGCGCCAATCACGATCCAGCGGTAGAGGCCGAGAATAAGAAGAAGAAGATAGACAAACGGGTTCATCAAAATCTCCGAAGAGGAAGGAGGGGTTTTAGCCAAGGGGCAAAACACCCCGCAAGCCACCGGCAAAAATCACGCACCATTTCGGAAAGGAATGGTGGAGCTGAGCGGAATCGAACCGCTGACCTCCTCATTGCGAACGAGGCGCTCTCCCAACTGAGCTACAGCCCCTGATCCAGGGGGCCGGCGCCGGACCGATGCCCGAAACCAGCGTGGCGCGTATGTAGAAAGTGCCGCCTGCCCCGTCAAGTTTGCCGCGGGAAAGGCCGGAAAGACGCTTATTTCCTGCCGGTGTAGGCGACCCGCCAGACCATATCAGCCGCATCGTCGGCGATCAGCAGGCTTCCGTCGCGCGCCACTGCGAGACCGACGGGCCTGCCCCAGACTTGCGCGGTCGTGGTGCCGCCGATGCGAAACCCGGTCACGAAGTTTTCATAGCCGCGCGCCGGCCGGCCATTTTCAAAATGCACGCGCACCACCTTGTAGCCGGTCGGCTTGCCGGCATTCCAGGAGCCATGCAGCGCGACAAAGGCGTCGCCTTTGTATTCCGGCGGAAACTGGTCGCCCTCATAGAAGACAAGGCCGAGCGGCGCGGAATGCGAGGCGAAGAGCGTGTCGGGAATTCTTGTCTTCGCCACAAGATCGGGCCGCTTCGACCCGAAATCGGGATCGGGATTCCTGCCGATATAGGCGTAAGGCCAGCCGTAGAATTCACCGTCGCGGATACGGGTGAGATAATCGGGCACGAGCCCGTCACCCAGGCCGTCGCGTTCATTGACCACGACATAAAGCTCGTCGGTGCCGGGATAAAACGCGATGCCGACAGGATTGCGCAAGCCCGAGGCGAAGGTCTTCAGAGTGCCGTCAGGCTGCACTTTCTGCACGCTGGCGCGCGGCGCGGATTCTTCGCCGACATTGTTCGCACTGCCGATGGCGATATAGAGGCCGCCCTTTGAATCGAAGGCGATGTTACGCGTCCAGTGTCCGCCATCTGTCAGATCAGATGGACGCGTGATTTTCCTGCGCCCGGTCTCTTTCGTCTGCCCGTCCTTGTAAGGAAGCTGCCAGACACCCTTCATGTCGGCGACATAGAAATTGCCGTTGCGGAATGCCATGCCATGCGGGCGCGAAAATCCGCTTGCGAAAGTCGAAGCCGATGCGGGTGCGCCGGGATCCTTGTTCGGCACAAGCCGCGTGATCTTGCCGCCGCGCGGTTCGGCGAGAAACACGTCGCCATTGGGCGCGACCGCAACCCAGCGCGCATTCATGAGTTTGTCCGCGAAGACGGAGACCGTGAATCCGGGCGGCACTATCGGCATCACGCCTTTCGGCCGCGTCACGACATCGGGCGGGTTGGACGGGGACGGCGTGGCATGGGGTTTCGGCAGGCCAGAAGGAGAGATCTCGAAGCGCTCGCCCGGATCGCCGCCATTCTGCGCGAAGACCGGAAAAACGAGGAAAAGCGCGAAAAATACGAGCCCAGCCTGGCGCATTTTCTCACTCTCTTCGTGGTTAAGAAGTGGTTTACGAAAAGCCGGTAAGACGAAAGGGAAACGTGCAGGTCACGCCATGCGATCCCGGTTGCTTCTTACCCTGTTCCTCGTCGCCTTCGGCGTGAGCGCAGCTGTCGCGAGCGAAGGCGGTGGCGAAGAGAAAAAGAAGGACGAGGGCAACAAGCACAAGCTGACCCAGTCCGAAACCTATATCGAGCTCGAGCCCGTCTACACCACCGTGATCGATCGCGACCGGCCGAGCGGAATGCTGATGATCACGTTCGGCATCGACGTGCCCGATGAGCATCTGCGCGAGGAAGCCAACCATGCCCTCCCCGTGCTGCGCGACGCCTATGTGCGCAACCTTCTTGCCTTTACCTCCTCCTCAGTGCGGCTGACACGCGCCCCCGATGTCGAGCAGATCGCCGCCCGGCTGCAGCGGGTGACAGACCGGGCGCTGGGCCGGAAGGGCGCACGCGTCCTGCTGGCCCAGGTGGCAATGCGCATTACGCGTTAGTGTTCCAACTACAAGTGAATCCTATTTTCCTTTCAAAGACCTGATGCCAACATGGCAGAGGGTGTATAACCGGAGTGTCGCGACAAACGCGGCGCTGGGTTGGCGGAATCATGCGCTTTCAGGACAGACCATTCGCGCTTTGGGCGTGGCCCTTGGCTATGCTCGCCCTGTCGCTCGCGCTCCTGGCAAGCGACACGGGCGGGATCGCGACGCGGCTGCGCGGCACGCTGTTCGACGCCTATCAGCATTCCGGCCCAAGACCGCCGTCCAAAGCCGCGCTGAAGGTGCGCATCCTGACGAGCGATCCGGAATCGCAGGCGACCCTTGGTCCCTGGCCCTGGGCGCACGCCACGCTCGCCAGGTTGCTCGAGACGGCGCACGCAAAAGGCCTGAGCCTTGCAGTGTTCACGACGCCGCTCGACCGGACCGATCCGGTTTCACCTACGAATCTGCTGCCCCTGGTGCCGAGCGATCATGGCTTCGACAACACGCGCGCCCTGCTTCAGGGCATGGCGTCGCCCGACACAGCGCTGACGTCGGCGATTTCGAGTCTGCCAAGCGCGATAGGGATCGAGCCGCGCGCACAAGGCGGCGCGCCCCAAACCAAACCGGTGATCCAATATCGCGGCCGCAGGGATCCGCTGGGGCAGATACCCGCATTCGGTGGCGCTTCGACGCCGTTGCCCGCGATCGCAAGCGCGGCGCAGGGCATGGGTCTCGTCCAGTTGAGGCCGGACAGCGACGGCAAGCTGCGCCGCATGCCGCTGGTCGCGCGCATCGGCGGAAAACCGATGCCTGGAATCGAAGCCGAAGCCTTCCGTCTTTCGCAGAATGATTCAGCCCTCGTCTTTCGCGGCGACGATGGCGAAGCCGGATTGTTCGGCGGCAAGCCGGGCCTCGCCGCGCTGACCGTGCAGCGCGCGGAGATTCCGACCGCGCCCGACGGCGCGATCTGGTTGTGGTTTGCCAGAGCCGACAAGACGCGCGCGCTGTCCGCGTCCGATATTCTCAATCCTGCCGGAGAGAATCTCGCCAACACCATCCTTCTCGTGGGCGATCCCGATGCACAGGTGATGACGCCCGACGGATCGCGCAGCGTGCTGAGCGTCCGCGCCGAAGCGCTTGAAAATCTTCTGACCGGCGAGGTGTTGCGCAGGCCGGCGAGTGCGGCGCAGGCCGAGCTCTTCTGTCTTGGAATTTTCGGCATCGCCCTCATCGTGCTGTTCGCGCGCTTCGGCACGCGCTGGGCAGGACTTGCCGCCTTCGTGTTTATCGCCGGACTCGGCGTGATTTCCTGGGAGTTCTACACCTCGAGCCATGTCCTGTTCGACGCACTGTCACCGGGGCTCGCGCTGCTCATGGTTTTTGGCATCGGCGGCGCGGCGCGGCTTTCGCAGCTCGGCAAGATGCGGGCCGCGGCCCGCCTGGCTTTCGCCGATACCTTGCCGCCGGCGACCATTGCCAGGATCGCCGCAAAGCCGTCGCTTCTCAAACTCGACGGCGAAATGCGCACCGTTACCTATCTTGCCTGCGGGGTGCGGGATTTTGCGCGCGTCGCCGAAAGCTTCCGCGACGATCCTGCGAGCTTCACGCGGCTGCTGCAGCGCGTGATCGCGCCGCTCATGGATGAAGCGATGGCGCATGGTGGGGCCATCGGAAGACTGACGGCGGAAGGCTTCACGGCGTTTTGGAACGCGCCGCTCGACGATTCCGAACATGCGATCCATGCCTGCAACGCGGCAAACGCCATGATGGACACCATCGCAAGGATCAACGAGACGGTGACGCAGGAACGGCGCATCGACGGCATGGGCCTGCCGCCTATCGAGATCGGCGTTGGCGTTTCCACCGGACCCGCCATCGCCGGCGGTTTCAAGACGCATGGCCGCACCGCCTATTCGGTGACCGGCGACTGCACCGTCATGGCCAACCGCATCCAGGATCTGTCGGCACAATATGGTCCGGCAGTCATCGTGGGCGAGGAAACGCGCCAAAGCGCCGAACGCGGTTTCGCCTTCCTCGAGGTCGATCACATCGCCATCGGCACGCATGACGAGCCGACAAAGCTCTATGCGATGCTGGGCAATCCACTGATGCGCGCAAGCCCGAAATTCCGCGCGCTCGCGACCTTCCACGAGCATATCTTCCAGTCGATACGGACCCAGCAATGGGAAAAGGCGCGCGTGCTGATCGAGCAATGCCGCAAGCTCTCGGGCGCGAGCCAGAAGCTCTATGACCTGCATCTGAAGCGGATCGAATATTTCGAGAACAATCCGCCGGCGCTCGACTGGGACGGCGCATTCAGGGCGATTTTGAAGTAGCGCCGTCATTCCCGGCCGAACACTGCGCAGCAATGTGAGGGGAAGGGAACCCAGTTGCCGCGCAAATGGTTGGATCCCCTTCCCTTGCGGTTCTTCGAACCGCTCGCCGGGGATGACGGGCACTTTCTAGGTAGTTGGCTTTGTCAAACCATAAAAGGCCGTGCCGCCTGTCAGCTTCGCCCAGAGCTGGTCGCCGAAGGAATAATGCCACCATTCGTCGGGATGGCCGGCGAAGCCTTCCTCGATCATCACCCAGTGCAGGAGACGCCGGTTGGCGCGCGCCTCCTCGTCGGAAAAACTCAAAGCGTTGTCCGAAAGATTTTCGAAGCGGTCGCGATGGGCAAGCGCGGTGAGATCGTCAAAGATCGAACCCATCCAGGCCGAGCGGCCATTCTTCCACACCAGCGTGAGATCGGTCGCAGCACCGGTTTCATGCGGCGCGGGCGAGTTTGCGTCGATGGACGGCGCGGCCCAATAGCGCTCGACTTCCTCCCTCAGCGCCGCGCCCTTCAGTTGCGGATTGCGGCGCGACAGTTCTCCCGGCATCCAGACATCGTGGAAAAAAGCCTGGACGCTTTGCGGCCGCCAGGCGTCATGGATGAAAAGCGCAAGTCCTGCTTCAGCAAGCCGCGCATTCACCTTGAGAAGTTTGGCCAGCACGGTTTCGCGTAAATACAGCCCTTCGATCGCGCCGTCGCATTTGCGCCAATAGGGCGGGTTCATGGGCGTGAAATAATAATTCTCGCCCTTGAGACCTGCATCGCGGACTTCGCGGACGGTTTCGGCCCCGCGCGGATCGGCGCGGTTTATGGGCAATTGCCGGTAACCCTTGCGAGCCTTGCGCGCGTCCTCGATGCCCGGAATCGGGCGGCGGCGCAGGTCTTCAAGGCTTCCGAACAGGGTCATCGGCACTTATTGGCATGCAACATCTCACCTGTCATGGCCCACCGAAGTGTGGGCCACCCAGTGGTACGCTTTCTTTGGTGAAAAATGAGCCTTGCTTCACCTGGGTCCCCCACACTCCGGTGGAAGATGACATTGGTGCGGTTGAAGCGGTTTGCGACCCTGCAGCCGTTCGCGCTAGAAGGACGTCACGCACCCGTAGCTCAGCTGGATAGAGTGCTGCCCTCCGAAGGCAGAGGTCACAGGTTCGAATCCTGTCGGGTGCGCCATCGCATTGCGCAGCAATGCGATGCCAAGCGGCCCGCGGCGACAGCCGATGAAGGGCCGCGGCAGCCTCTCAGAGCCAGGTCACAGGTTCGTTCGGCGGATGATCGCCCTGTCGGGCGCTCATTAGTCCGCCTTACCCCATTATGGCTTCGGCGTGTTGCGCGAGCTTGTCGAGGGTCTGGTAGCCGAACTCGACGGCGCCAAATCCGATTCCGCCGTCGCGCTGCGCCCTGGTCGGATGAAGCTGGCGCAAGGTGACGACGGTCTTGCCGTTGCTCTGCTCGTCGAACGTAATGATCATCCTGAACCGGTTCGGATCGTCGTCGATATCGGAGCCATGGTCCATTTCGAGCAGGCGCGGCGGCTCGATCTTCCGGAACACCATGCGATTGTCCCAGCGCGTGCCGTCGGGACCAGTGAAGAGGAAGCGCCAGCGGCCACCGACACGGATATCGATCTCGTGCGTCTCGACCTTGAAGCCTTCCGGACCAAACCAGACCGGCAAATGCTGCGGATCGGTCCAGACCTTGAACACCAGCTCGCGCGGCGCGGCGATGACACGCGAGAGGACGATCTCGCGATCGAGCGCCCAGGTATCGAGCGGCGAACTACTTCCGATATTTTCTCTTGCCACGTTTTTTCTCCGTTGCCTGCAAATTGAGGACATAGCTCTCCATCCGGTCGAGCCGCGCTTCCCAGATCTCCCGGCGCGCGGTGAGCCACTGCTCGGCGCGCGCGATCTCCTCGGCGGAAAGGGAGCATGTCCGCGTCCGGCCGGTCTTCTCGGTGGAGATGAGGCCGCTCGCCTCGAGGACCTGCACATGCTGGACGATCGCCGCCAGTGTCGTCTCAAACGGCGCCGCCAACTCGCTCACCGAGGCGGGACCCTGGCAGAGCCTGTCCAGGACCGCCCGTCGTGTGGGGTCGGAAAGGGCATGGAAGACACGGTCGAGGCGGGGCGATTGGTCAAGCATGTGCTTTAGTATCCCCGCCGCCGGGGAAAGTCAAGCAACTACTTTAGTATTGTGGGGGCAGGGGCCGGAATAGCGTGGCGCCCGGGCGGAAGCGTAGTTATCAGTTATGTCCGCGCAGGGACGTCCCCGTGCCCGGATCTGAGAGATTGTGCATGACGGAGAGTCTTGCAGTGCTGCCCGCCAGGACGCAGCGCCAGAACACCATCCGGCTCACGCTCGCGCAGGCGCTGGCGGGATCGAACTCCATCGTGATCTTTGCGACGGGCGCGGTCATCGGCGCGGAACTTGCGCCCGGCCCTGCCTTCACGACGCTGCCGATCACGATCTTCGTCGTCGGCATGGCTGCCTGCATCCTGCCGACCGGCGTCATCGCGCGCAGATATGGCCGCAAGGCCGCCTTCCTTGCAGGAACAGGATGCGGCGCGCTTTCGGGACTCTTGTCCGCGCTTGCCATTACCACCACATCCTTCTGGCTGTTTTGCCTCGCGACCTTTTTCGGCGGCGTCTATGCCGCCGTCGTGGCGTCGTTCCGCTTCGCGGCCGCCGATGGTGTCGAACCACAACGCCGGGCGCGCGCGCTTGCGACCGTCATGGGCGGCGGTGTTGTCGCCGGCGTCCTCGGACCCGAACTCGTGACCCACACGATGCATCTCTGGCCGGAGCATATGTTCGTGGCGACCTATCTGGTGCAGGTCGTCGTCGCGATGCTGTCCGCGATCATCCTGGGCGGGGTAAATCTGCCAAGACCGAGCCGGGCCGAAATCGCAAAAGGACGGCCGCTTTCGGAAATTGCGGCGCAGCCGGCGTTCGTCAGCGCGGCGTTCTGCGGTGCGGTGTCCTACATGCTGATGAATTTCGTGATGACGGCCGCGCCGCTCGCGATGCGCCTTTGCGGCCATCCGCAAGAAACGGCGAACACCGGCATCGAATGGCATGTGATCGCCATGTACGGCCCGAGCTTCTTCACCGGGCGACTGATCATGCGGTTCGGCACGGAGCGGATGATCGCCGCGGGCCTGATCCTGCTGGGCGCCGCGACGGCCGTCGGGCTTGCCGGAGTGACCGTCTGGCATTTCTGGATCACCCTCGTCCTGCTCGGACTGGGCTGGAATTTCGGTTTTCTCGGCTCGTCGGCGCTGGTGCTCAAATGCCATAGGCCCGAGGAAGCGACGCGCGTGCAGCCGCTCAATGACGTTATCGTTTTCGGTACCATGGCCGTCGGCTCATTTTCTTCAGGCGCCCTCCTGGCCACCGCGGGCTGGAACATGGTGCTCTGGGTCTCGCTCGCGCCGCTCGCATTGGCGATCGCGGCGCTGGTGTGCGCGCTCACGCTGACGGTCCGCGCACAGCCGGCGGAGTAGGCAGGAACGGCGCGATGATCGATACGGCAAGGCTGGCGATCCGCCCCTGGCGCCTGGACGACGTTGCGCACTGGAAAGCGATGTCGACCGATGTCGGCTACAACTGTTTCTCGTCGCCGCCCGGAATCTATCTCGTCAGGGATGATGCCGAAGCCGCCGAGCGGATCGCAACGCGCATGAAGGCTTTTACGGACGCGAAGATCGGCAAGATGCCGGTCTTTGAAAAAGCGAGTGGTGCATTCGTCGGTACCTGCGGCGCGGACTTTTTCGACCTGTCGGGTGGCCGCGAAATCGAGATCGGCTATCGCCTGATGCTCGAGCATTGGGGCAAGGGTTATGCGACGGAAGCCGCGCAGGCCATGACGCGCTATCTTCTGGACGATGCCGGTTTCGCGAAGGTTCACGGCTTTGTGCACCGTCACAACAGGCAGTCGGAGAAGGTGCTGCACAAAACAGGCTTTGTCTTTGTGAAGGATTTTCTCTGGGCAGGCCTGCCGCACAGACTCTATCTTGCGGAACACTGACCCGCGGATTCGAACGGCGCCATTCCTTGAACATCCTCAAGCCACTGACAATCCCACCGCCGCAACTGCTGCGCATGCCAGCCGGCATGATCGAACTGATCGACAGGGGCGCGGGCCCCGCACTTCTGGCGCTGCATGGCGGCATGGGCGGTTACGACCAGTCCTGGCTGCTGGCGCGCGCGCTCGTGCCGGAAGATGAAAAATTGCGCATCCTGGCCATTTCCCGGCCGGGCTATCTCGGCACCGCGCAGAAGCTCGGCACCACGCCGGAACAGCAGGCCGATCTCTATGCGACGCTTCTCGACACGCTGAAGATCGAAAACGCGCTGGTCACCGGCATATCGGCGGGCGGTCCGTCGGCAGTGCAATTCGCCTTGCACCATCCGTCGCGCTGCAGGGGACTGATCCTGGTCTCGGCTGCGACGGGAAAGCTCGACATGCCGGAACGATTCCACACCCAGCTGAAGTCGATGCAGGTCTTTGCCCATGTGCCGGGCCTTCCCGGCCTGTTCAGGCGGCGCGTGCTGAATCATGCCGAGGACATGGCGGTGCGCGCGCTCAAGGATGGCGAGCTGGCGCGGGCCACGCTTGCACATCCTGAAGCTGGTGCAATGCTGCTCGCGTTTCAGTCGGGCCCGTTCTCGCGCCTGAGCGAAAGACTGCCAGGCACGATCAACGATGCCGAGATCTGCCGGACGCTTGTTTCGCCATCCTTTGCCGACCTGCGCGTTCCGGTCCTGGTCCTTCATGGAACTGACGACGATGTCGTTCCGCCCGTGCATGGCCGGGCGGTGGCGCGCGCAAGCGCCAATGCGCGCATGGTTCCGCTCGTCGGCGGCGGGCACACGGCGCTGTTTTCCCATCTGGATGACGTCCGCAATGCGATGCGTGATTTTCTGGCACAGGCAGCGCCGGGCTGACGCACGCTTGGAATGCAACATACGCCTGACATAGAATCACGGACATGCGATTTGGGGAGAATGCGATGACGTCCGCCAAGACCAAAGCCTTTGCGCGTTTCCTCGGGCCGTATTTCATGGTCATGCCCGCGATCATCATCACGCGCATGCCGGAGATGGAGACGATCCTCAGGGCGTTCTTCGCCAATCCTGCGCTCGTCTTCATCATGGGAGCCGCCCTTTTCGGATTGGGTCTTGTGGTCATCACCCAGCACCCGGTCTGGCACGGCTTCACCGCCATCCTGATTTCGGTCATGGGATGGGTGCTCGCCTTTCGCGGCCTCGCCATTCTCATCATGCCCGACGTGTTTTTCGCCGTCGCGCAATCACTGATCCCGCAGGCGATGATCGTTCAGGCGATGTTCGGCGTGATCTTCCTGATCGGGCTGTGGCTCAGCTATGAGGGCTGGCGGATCGGGACGGCGCCGGAATAACGGGCCTTTCCGCTTTTCTTACTTCGGCCCAGCCGGAACGGGAAGCTATGATGGCCGCTCCTGCAAAAAGGGTGGCCCGAAGGGCCGGAAAAGTCATGGCGGACAAAGACAATCATCCCAATGCGGCGCAGATCGCCTCGCCTTCCTATCGCCTTGCGGCGATGGATAAGGATTTCCTGCTCGGCGATTCCATGCGCGGCGTGCGCTTCATGCTGGAATATGCCCATGCCGAGGAAGGGCTGCGCGCCTGGGGCGTGCGTTCGACCATCGTCGTCTTCGGCAGCGCGCGGGTGCGCGAGACGGGATCGGGCCGCCAGGCCTACTGGTATGGCGAGGCCCGCAAGTTCGGGCGGATCGCGTCGCAGCGCGGCGGCGCGATCCGCAAAAGCCAGAGTGCACGCGACAATGTCATTGCGACCGGTGGCGGTCCGGGACTGATGGAAGCGGCCAACCGCGGCGCTCTGGACGTAGGCGCGCCGTCCATCGGCTTCAACATCACATTGCCGCATGAGCAGGAGCCCAATTCCTATTCCACGCCGGAGCTCACCTTCCGCTTCCATTATTTCGCGATGCGCAAGATGCACCTGGCGATGCGCGCCAATGCGCTTGTTATCTTTCCCGGCGGCTTCGGCACGATGGACGAGATGTTCGAGATCCTGACGCTGCGCCAGACCGACAAGGCGCCGCGCATTCCGATCGTGCTGTTCGACGAGGCCTATTGGCGTTCGATTCTCAATTTCGACAGGCTGCTCGAATACGGAATGATCGACGCCCGGGACCTCAAGCTGTTCGGCTTTGCCGAGGACGCCGAAGGAGTCTGGGATTGCCTGCTGAAGAGGGGCCTCAAGCCGGATGCGAGCATCGAACTGGCACCGGAGCAGAAGGACCCGCAGGACAAGAAATAGAACGAATAGAACAAAGCTGGCAGCTCCGTGGATTCGTGAATTTTCTTGACGCTCTTCGCGTGGCCGGTGCCCTGGCATCGCTCCTGTCATGTAACTTTGTTGTCACGTCCCCGTAGGGAAACCATAATGTCCGGGAGGGCAGAGACGGGCGGGGCATGGCATGTCTGACAGCGCGCAGGAAGCGATGCGTTCGTCCTTCAGGCGCTGGCCGGTCATCGCAGGAATCATTCTTCTCATCCTTCTGATCGCCTTTGCCATCTGGTGGTTCTTCATCAAGGTGCACAGGCTCGACGTCTGGAAAGACGCGAAGGTGCCCTATTCCGTCGGGTGCGAAGGCGGCTGCAAGCCGTTGCGCGCCTTCGCGCCGGCGCATGGCGGCAAGCACAACAAGGACGCACCGCCGCCGCAGCTTGTCTACAACCCGAGGATCGACGACGCGGTGGCGCAATGGGGCGACTGTCTCCAGTCGATCATGTCCTGCGTGATCAAGCTGCCGCGCAATGACGACAAGGGCATGCGCAACTGTGTTGCGGCGTCGATCTGTCCGAAGGAATGCAAGGAGCGTTTCGCGCGCGAGGCCGGTTCCGACATGGATGCGTCGGAAAAGGCTTTCTACAACGTCTTCACCGATAAAGAGGCGGTCTGTCGGCCGGACGAGCCATGATGCGGAAGATTGCGCTTGGTCTTCTGTTCGGCTGCGCGCTGATCGGCTTTGCAGCCGACAGCGATGCATTCGACACCAACACGACAAAAGGCCCCAAGGGCGAGCATTGGCATTCCATCTATGTCGATCAGAACTTCATACCAAGCGCGCACGGCACGATCAGTCCCCAGGACGGGGCGCGCAACGAGCATTCCGATCTCACCGAACTGACGTTGCAGGAGATCGGCGCCGACAAATATATCGGCAAGATCAGCGGCAAGACGCTCACCGTCGTCGATCTCAATGTCGCGCTGTTCCGCTTCGAGCTTGCCGAAGAGGACGTCATGCCCGGCAACGACGCGAACAGGGCGCTGCCGCTCGAACAGCGGTTCCTGCCCACGGTGCCGCAATGGGCGGGCATTCCCGATTTCGGCTATTCCGTCGATGACTGGATCAACAAGCATTATTTCTGCCCGCCGCGTCATGGCGACGGATTCGAAAACTGTCACATCTATTTCGGCGGCTGGCTCTCGGCCTTCAACTCGGGCCATTTCGGACAGCAGGGCGCGGACACCTATGTCCTTCTGCACAAGACGGCGATGAACCTGGCGCGCGAGGCCAAGGCGCTGCGCGAGCGCATCGAGGCAAGCGACGGCTCGTCGGATTTCCCCGGCGACCGCGCTGCGCATAAGGACAAGATCGAAGAAGCAGAGATGATGGCCTATTACTATGAGGCCACGGCACAACATTTCCTTCAGGACCGCTGGTCCACCGGTCACATGTGGCAGCGCTGGAACGCGCCCGATGTCGACCAGAATCCCTATGGCGACAATGTCGCGCTGTCGTCGGAAGTCGGCGCGGCGTCGGGATTACTGCATGGCTCCGAAGCGCTGACAGGTTTGCCCGACGCGACGTCATCGCCCTATTTCACGCTGGTCACGTCCTTCCTGAGCGGCCTGCTCAATCTCGGCCCGACCGGAATCGAGATCGCGAAATTCCGGCTCGGCGACAATGGCCCGGTCTTCTCGGGCATGGGCGACGAGCGGCTTCAGGACTGGTTCGACGGCGGCTTCGGCAAGGAATATGCCTCGCGCGGAAATATCGATGTGCCGGTGAATATCTCGCGCCAGCGCGGAATGATGATGGAATGCCTCGACGCGAGCTGGGCCGACGTCATCCGCACCATAGGGCGGGATTCGCAGAGCGGCGGCTTCGGTGTCATCGGCGTCAAGCTCTATGAGCCTTTCGACCGCGGCTACAAGCCGAACCACACCTGCACCGACATGTGGCTGACCAACGAATCCGTCGCCCTTGCCTGGCTTGGCGACAGTCTTGTGCCCTTCGCCACGATGGGACGCATGGTGGCCAATGGCATTCTCGGGCTTTCGGGCAAGATCAATCCCGAAGCGGAAAAAACTGTCACCTCGCTCGGCCTACGGACCGACTGGCTGGAGGTGAGCGCCGTCGTGGCGATGCGCTACTGGCGCGCGCCGAACAGCACCGACCTTGCCCATGGCGGATTGCCGCCGCTCGGGCTCGCCCAGCAGGGTGGCGCCTATGGTCCGCCCAACTATGCCAAGCACACCGATCTCAACGGGCTGCCGGACCGCGATCCCGAAACCGGGACGGACAAAGAGGCGGTGTTCGGATTCTTCAACCGCGCCCGAGCAGATTATTTCTGCCGCGATCTCGCGAAACGCCTGAAGCCCTGGCGTGGATCAAAAAAGGGGAAAGATCGCGCGACCTGCCATTATCTCGCCGATCGCGCCTGGGCCGGTACCGACCCGACCTATAACGGCATCCAGAAAGAAGAGCGCGTGGCGGAAGACGGCCAGCGCGCGCACGCGATCTGCCAGCTTTTCGACGGTGACGCGCGCATCGCAACCGGAAAATACGACGAGGACGCGCCCGAATACCTGCATCCCGGCTACACGCCGATCAAGAACAAGAGCGACAAGTCGTCTTACGGACAGGATGCGTTCAAGGTCACCTCGGCAAGTGTCGGCAACTGGTGTGACAAGATCCCGGTCCTGAATTTCGTCGACGATAGCGAGCAGCGCGACGAGGATGTCGTGGTGGTGCAGACGGGGCCTGAGGAGAAGCTGACGGTCAGCGGGCTGCAGCTCGGCGATACGCGCGGCAAGCTCAGCCTGACGACGGTCGATGGCAATCCCGGTCCTGCGCTCGATGTCACCGGATGGTCTGACGGTGAAGTCAGCTTCTCGTTGAAGGACCAGACCGACAATGGCGATGGCGATTTCCTGATCGCGGTGACGCGCGCCGATGGCGTAAGAAGCGTCGGCCGATTCATTCTGCGCACCAAGCCCGAGCGTCCGGAGATCGCCGAAGTGACGATCAGCCAGAAGGGCAAGGAGGTCTATCACGACGAAGGCGATCCCGAGAAAGCGGACAAATTCCAGCTCATCGATTCCGGCGATGCCGAGATCACCATCGTCTTCAAGGACGATATGTCCATCAAGCCGGAGGACGGCAAGGCCGCCGATATCAGGCTTGGCTCGCTGATCGCCAAGGGAGAATGGAGCGACAGCAAGACATGGCGCGGGCGCGTCACCGTGCCGGAAGGCGGCGACTTCAATTATTATCGCGGCGTCGCACCGCTTTCCGTCCAGGCCGCCAGCGAAGACGGCGCATGGATCGACGCATCGGCCGACGAACCCGGCCTACAGCCCGACACCTCGCGCCGCGTGGTGCTCGACCGCTTCCCGATATTTGTCAGGAGCGTCAGCGCCGGCGGAACGGGAGGCACCTTCTATCGCGCCTCCTGGAGCGACGTGGACCTCGCCGCCAAAACTTCAATCCGCATCGACGCGCTGAAGGGCGAGGCGCGCAGCTTCACCGTGCGCACCGCGAAAGCCCTGCCGCAAAGCGGCGAAGCCAAGATCGCCGTGTCGCTCAGCGCGGCCGTGACATCGCCGCCGCGCGTCACGGTCGGGCTTCTCTCCGTGCGCATGTCCGGCAAGGACAAGGACTGGACCGGCAGCTTCCCCGCCAGCGCAGCGCTGCCGAAGGAAGCGGGCGATCTTGTCCAGGTCGTGATCGGGCTCTCCGATGACTTCAACCGCAACGCCGATGCCGATCCGCGCACCCTTTCCTCCATCACGCTGCCGCCCAAGGGCCAGAGCGGCAACTGGTGGAAAGGCTATGAGGAAAAGCCGGGCAATGATGGCTCTGGCAATGGCGGCGACGATCGCTGGCACAAATTCGGCCCGCCGCCGCTGGCCTCGCTGGTCGTGCTGCTCGACGGCTCGGGCAGCATGGAAGACAACAACAAGATGGCGAATGCCAAGCAGGGGCTTGCCGCGGCGCTCGATCGCCTGCCGGAGGGTTTTGAAATCGCCGCGGTCACCTTCTCGGGCTGCGGCAGCGTGAACGCTTTCCCCTTCACGCGTAGCAAGAAGCTCATCAAGGACAGCATCATGGGCATCCGTCCGACGGGCGGTACGCCGCTTGCTGCCGGAATCGCCCAGTCGCGCATCCTGCTGGAAACCGAGGCGCATCCCCTATCGAAACGCTGGAGCTTCCTGCCCTTCAGCGACGGCATGGAGAATTGCAACGGCAACGTCGGCGCGGAAATGGGGCTTCTGAACGCCGCCATCCGCCGCCATGACACGGCCGCCGACATGGGCAAGGACGAGGACGCGAAGGCGAGCGACGATCCGGTGGAGAAGCTGCCCGAGGTCGCCTGCCATCCGCAGACCCGCACAGCTTACGAGATGTCCGTGCGGAACGGCGGATTGCATCTCGACACCATCTATCTCGTCGAAACCGTCTATCAGGAAAAACAGGATGGCGGCGGCAACTGCGCCCTGACGCTGACGACGCGGCGTTTCGGCGTCACTTATGGCGAGTCGCAGGGCAAGGTCGTCTGGCGCGTCAACAGCAAGCCCAGCAAATCCTCCACCACTTCAAAAAGCTCCAGAGACGGTGAAGAGCAGGTGTCCGCCTTCCGCGAACAGTCGCTGGGCGGGTTCGCAGGGCTCACCACCATGGCCGACGCGCGCTCGCAGATCGATTCCGCCGTGCACAGGAGCGTGGGCGGATGAAACGCATAGCCGTCTTCACGGTCCTGATGTTGCTGGCGG
>JADMIO011189603.1_pt1 | contig 65142 bp, 55 predicted proteins | sample 8958161 | NCBI WGS metagenome assembly JADMIO01 (sample SAMN16585339, study PRJNA669376) | soil metagenome | isolation source: Crop rotation soil | place: USA: Cullars Rotation, Alabama | collected 2011
GCCGCGACTTCAAGTCACGTGAATTCCAAGCTTCGGATCCCACTGTGCTGGAAAGGAGGTTCGTGGCCGGACTCATGAACGCCACCATCCGGCCGTCGCCGGAGATCGTCGGATACCAGCTGTTCGCGTCGGCGGCGGATCCATTGATCCCCTGACTCGCGATCGTCGTCGTCTGCGCGACCGTATCGCGGACGAACACGGTCATGTTGCCTCCGCCGGGCGCGAGGTTCGACGCGGCCGACACGAACGCCACGAAGCGACCGTCGGCGGAGATCGAGACGTAGGGCTGCGTCGAGTTGTTCGCCTGCACTCCGGCGGAGCTCACGCTCGCGCGCTGGATCGCGCCGGTCGTCCGGTCGCGGACGAACGCATCGGCGAAACCGTTCGTGTCGCCGGCGACGAGGTTCGCCGAGTCGCTCACGAACACGACGAATCGCCCGTCCGCCGAGATCGCCGGCCAGCGGCTCGCGCCCGTTCCGGGCAACCCGCCTTGGCCGAGGCTCGCGATCGACGTCGTTCCCGAAGCTCGGTCGCGCACGAACACGTCCCAGCTCGCCGGCACGGCGTCGGCGGCGTCCAGGCTCTCTTGCGAGTCGAACGCGACGTAGCGCCCGTCGGCGCTCATCGAGCACCAGTAGCCTCCGATGCAGCCCGCGCACGCGTTCTGTTGACCGTTCGAGTCCACGCTCACGATCTCCGTGACGCCGAGCTGCGAATCGTGCACGAACACGTCGCTCAGACCGTTGGCGTCGGACGGGACGAGATTTGTGGCGTAGCTGCTGAACGCGGCGTAGCGCCCGTCGGCGGAGATCGTCGACCCGAAGCTCCAATCGTTCGCTTCCGTCCCGGCCGTGCTGACGTTCACGCGCGTCGTGGTCTGCGCCGCGAGCGATGAGCCGACGACGCATCCGATCCACGCAACAAGGAAGGCATGAGCCATCACGTTCTCCTCGAGAGAATGGGGTAACCGACGGCAATTCTAACGCGCTGCGCTGGGAGCGGGCGGCGCAGTCGCGCGATGTCAGCGAGCGAGCCGCCTCACGTATCGCCCTCGCCCCGCCGCTCCGATGAAACGCCGTTTCTCGACGATCACCTCGCCGCGCGAGATCACGGTCTCGACCGCGCCCTTGCACGTGCGGCCCTCGTAGGGGTTGTAGTCGACGTTCATGTGGTGCGTCGCGGCGCTCCAGCTCGTCGTGCCTTTCGGATCGAAGATCACGAGGTCGGCGTCGCTGCCGACGGCGATCGCGCCTTTCTTCGGGAACAGTCCGAAGATCTTCGCCGGCGACGTCGACGTGAGCTCGACGTAGCGGTTCAACGTGATGTTCTTCGCCTCGACGCCGCCGTCGTAGAGCAAGCTCATGCGCGTCTCGATGCCCGGCGCGCCGTTCGGAATCTTGCTGAAATCGCTCCGCCCGAGCTCCTTGTCGCCCTTCATGCAGAACGGGCAGTGATCGGTCGCGACGACTTGGAGATCGTTGCCGCGCAATCCGCGCCACAGCTCCGTCTGCTTCTCCTTCGCGCGCAGCGGGGGACTCATCACGTACTTCGCGCCCGCGAATCCATCGTCACCGGGCTCTTCATAGTCGTCGTACGAGAGGAACAAGTACTGCGGGCAAGTCTCGGCGAACGCGGGGAGACCTCGATCGCGCGCCGCGGTCACTTGCTCCAACGCCTCGGCCGCCGACAAGTGCACGATGTACACCGGCACGTCGGCCACTTCGGCGAGCGCGATCGCGCGGTGCGTGGCTTCCGCTTCGAGGCGCGCCGGTCGAGTGAGAGCGTGGTACTTCGGCGCGGTGTGGCCTTTCGCGAGCGCTTGCTCCACCAAGACGTCGATCACCGGGCCGTTCTCGGCGTGCATGCAGATCGTCGCGCCGATCTCGCTCGCGCGCTGCATCGTGCGGAAGATCGAGGCGTCGTCCATGTAGAACACGCCCGGGTACGCCATGAACAATTTGAACGACGTCACTCCCTCGCGAACCATGTCGCCCATTTCGGCGCGCAGCGCGGCCGTCGACTCGCGCAGGATCATGTGGAAGCCGTAGTCGATCGCGGCCTTGCCCTCGGCTTTCGCCATCCACGTCTCCCACGCTTCGCGCAGAGACTTGCCGCGCTCTTGGATCGCGAAGTCGACGATGCACGTCGTGCCGCCGAACGCGGCCGCGATCGTGCCGGTGCGGAAGTCGTCGACCGAGAACGTCCCGCCGAACGGCATGTCGAGGTGCGTGTGCACGTCGATGCCGCCCGGGAGCACGTAACGGCCGCGCGCATCGATCTCCCGGTCGGCGCGAACATCGAGCGATCGGCCGATCGTCGCGATCGTCTCGCCATCCACGAGGACGTCGGCCGGAGTCGTGTCGGTGGCGGTGACGATCGTCCCGTTGCGGATCAGCGTCTTCATGGCGTGCATCGTGCAACGGCGCGCGCCGCCGTTCCAGCCGGCGCGGAGCGACGAGCACGCGAGGGAATGGGTCCGCTCCTGGATTCGTCAGCTTCGAGAAGGGGACGCGAGTCCGCGTCCGCTGCGATCAGGGGCGCTTCGCTGTCGCCGGTGCGAGCGCTTCGATCAACGCCGAGACCGTCGCCGGGTCCGCGCCCGCGCGCAGCGCGCGCGAGTACGACACCGCGGCGTCGCGCGGGCGGCCGTCGAGCTTCTCGATATGGCCGGCGAGCAGCAGCGCCTCGACCGAATCCGGAGCCAGCGCCAGCGCGTGCTCCACCGCCTCGCGCGCTTCCGAGACGTGGTCGCTCAATGCGTGCGCGCGAGAGAGATCGAGCCACGCCTCGGGGTCCGCGTCGAGCGCGGCCGCGCTCGCGCCGAGCAATCGGACCGCGAGCTCGGCGCGTCCGGCGATCAACGCCGAGCGCGCGACGAGGAGGCGCGCGGCATCGGACAAGCTCTCCACGCGCACTTCCTCGGCGAGCGCCGCGACCTCCGCATGACGGCCCAGGCGGAAGAGAGCGCGCGCGAGGGACTCGAACGCGCCGGCGTCCGAGTGCCCGAGCACCAGAGCGCGCCGCAGGAACGGAAGCGCGCGCTCGGCATCGTGCGCCGCGAGCAGAGTCTCGCCGGCCGCGCGCTGCAGCTCGATCGAGCTCGAGCGGTCCGTGGCCGCGCACGCGAGTCGCTCGGCCGCCGAGCTCGTATCGCCCGCGATCGCGAGCACGCGCGCCTCGAGCAGCAGCGCCGTGACCGAAGTCGGATCCTTGCGGAATGCGGCGGCGTACGCGTCGCGCGCATCGCTCCAGCGCCGCGCGAGCTCGTGCATGCGGCCGTGCAAGAGCTCGATGGCCGCGAGCTGAGGTGCGGCGAGCTTCGGCGCCGCGGCCGATGCGCGCGCGAGATGGTCGGAGGCTGCGTCGATGCGATCGTCGGAGAGCGCGGCGCGCGCGCTCGAGAGCTCGATCTCGGCCGCCGCGGACACGTCGCGCGCGCTCGCGTTTCCCGCCGCGGACGGCGCGAGGACGGCCGGCGCTCTTTCGGGAGACGGCGGCTCCGCGTCGGAGCGGATCGCGGGAGGCGGTGCGATCGCGAGGACGGGTGCGCGCGGTGCGGACGTGCAACCCGCGCAGGCGAGCACGGCGAGCGCGGCGAAGAAGGAGCGTCTCATCGCTCCCTCTCCTTCGAGCTCGCGCCGGATCGGCCGAGCGCACGATTCAGGATCGACGCGTCCACCGCGGCCGCGCTCGACGTCGCGATCAGCGCGCGCGCGGCGCGCCGTCGCAAGCCGTCGATCGAGGCGTCGCGCGCTCCGAGAGCCCGTGCCGCATCGAGCAAGAGCAGCGCGGCGTCGGGCTCGCGATGCTCGAGCCGCTCCCCGGCGATCTCGACGTAGATGCGGGACAAGCGCTCGGCGTCGCGCGGGACGTCCGACGCTGCCGGCGCGGAGCGCGATGCCCCGCGCGCGGCGTCGGAGCTCGCGTTCGGCGCCGTCGAGTCGGCGCTCGCGTCCGCGGGACTCGCGCTCTCCGCGGCGCTCGTGCGCGCGCTCACGGCGCCTTTGTCCGTCGAACGCGGCCCCGCGTTGCTCGAGGTCGCATCGGACGCGCTCGCGCTCGTTTCGCTCGCGATCGGACCGCGCGCGGCGCCGCCCGTGAACGCGAGCGACGCATCGCGGTCGCGCGCGGTGTCGTTCCGGGAAGCATCGAACGCGCGCAAGAGCTCCGCCACCGCGCTCAAGTTGCGCGGGTAGTCGAACACCGTGATCGCGCCTTGATTCGGCGTCGCGCCGCCGGCGCTCGCATCGGTCGTGACCAGCGATCCGCGCGAGCTCAGCGCGCCTTGCACGAGCGCCGCCATCTCCTCGGCGCGGATCGTCGCGACGTGGAACGTGCGCGACTCGATCTCCGGCGCGCCGACGTACACGGTGGTGCCGTCGTCGCGCGCCGTGAGACCGACGCTGCGGCAGATCGCCTGCACCGCCTCGGCGGCGGTGAGGTCGCAGAGATCTCCGCTGAAGCGCTGCTTCACGTCGCCCGCGACGACGACGCTCTTCCGCAGAGCGCGGCGCAGTTGACCGAGCGCATCGGCGACGCTCAGGTCGCGCGCGTGGAATTCGATCTTCGGCTCGAGCGGGATCGAAAGGCTCTGCGCGAGCTCGGTGGCGCCGGCCGGGGCGTCGCCCGGAACGTCCGACCGCGCCAGCGACAGCGCGCCGGCGAGCAAGACGAGTGCTCGCATCATGGCGCATCCGCCGCGCGCAGGAGCTCGCGCACCTCGTCGAGGCTCGTGATGCCGGCGACGAGCTTCGCGCGCGCCGCATCGGCGAAGAACGTGGCGCCGCTGCGCGCGGCCGCGCGCCGGAGCTCGTCGCGCGACGCGCGGTGCGCGATGCACGAGCGCAATTCCGCCGTCATCGGCACGACCTCGAAGAGGCCCGAGCGCCCCTTCGTTCCACTGCCGCGGCAGGTCGCGCACGAGCCGCCGCGCGAACGGTGCACGCGCGTCGAGGAGGCGAGGCCGAGCCGCTGCGCTTCGGCTTCGTCGAGCTCGACGATCTCCTCGCAAGCCGTGCACACGCGGCGCACCAAGCGTTGCGCGGCGACGGCGCGCAGCGCGGAGGCGAGGCTCTGCGGCGCGATGCCGAAGTCGGCGAGGAGCTCGAGCGCTTCCAACGCGGACGCGGCGCGCGCCGCGGCGATCACCGAGCGGCCGGAGCGCGCCGCCTCGATCGCCACGCGCGCCGTCTCGGCGTCGCGCAGCTCGCCGACCGCGATCACGTCCGGATCTTGGCGCAGAACGGCGCGCAGCGCGCTCGCGACGTCGGCGCCGCCGCACGCGCGCGCTTCGATCTGGTTCACGCGAGCGAGCCGCTGCTCGACCGGATCCTCGACGCTCGCGACGCTCGCGACCGCCGGATCGAGCGCGCGCAGACACGCGTACAACGTGGTCGTCGTCCCCGCGCCGTGCTCGCCCGCGAGCAGCACGAGACCGCGTGCGCGGACGGCTTCGAGCAGCGCGCGCGACGGCGCGTCGTCGAGGCCGAGGTCCGAGAAGCTCGCGGATGCGCCCGCGATGTCGAGAACGCGCACGAGCATCCGCTCGCCGTGCACGGTCGGCACCGTGCTCGCGCGGAAGTGGAAGTGGCGCTCGAAGTGCTTCACGGTGAAGGTGCCGCAGCGCGGCGCACGCTCGTCGCCCGCCTCCGCTTTCGCGAGGCGCATCACGCGCGCGATGGTCGGGCGGAAGAGCTCGGGCGGCGGCGGCGCGACGTCGACGAGCTTGCCGTCGATGCGATAGCGCACGCGCACGCCGTTCTCGTCCGGCTCGAGGTGCACGTCGGAAGCACCTTGATCGATGGCGCCGCGCAAGAGGATGCGCACGATGCGCAGCACGTGATCGTCCTTGCCGGCCGAGGTGTTGCGCTGCAGATCGATGATGTCGGGATCGCGCATTTCCGGCTGCGCCGTCGCATCCGCGGCGTCGGGAACGACCGCCGCCTCCGCTCCGGGTTTCGCGAAGAAGCCCGCGATCAGCGCGTCGGCGACGGAGAGCGTCGCGGCGTGCGCTCGCACGAGCAAGCCGCAGCGCAGTTGCACTTCCTCGAGCATCCAGAAGCTCGACGGGTTGGCGCAGGCGAGGTCGAGGCTCCCTTGCGTGACGCCGATCGGCGCGACTCGCGCGCGGCGGCAGACTTCCTCCGATACGAGATCGGCGAACGGACGGCAGCTCTCCGTGATCGCGCGCACGCTGCCGATCTCGATCGGCGCTTCGCCGTCGCGGTGGACGCGCAACGGCGCATCGGCGAGCGCGCGCGCGTTCGACGCCGCAGCGCTCGACTCGAGCCACGGGATGCCGAGGTGCTTCGCGTACGCTTCGGCGATCGTCTTCTCGTCGGCGAGCCCGTTCGCGACGAGCGTCTCTTCCGCGCCGGCGGAGCTCGCCGCGATCACGCGCGCCACGTCGCTCTCCGACTTGCCGCGCAGCGCGCCGCGCTCCCACAAGAGGCGCAGGATCAGCGTGCTCTCGGCCGTCGGCGAAAGCGTCATCGCGACACCTCGAACGGATGGTCGGTCGCGCGCTCCCCGCCGGACGCATCCAGCGCGACATGCCGCGCGCGATCGAGGTCGAGGACGTAATCGCGATTCCGATAGCGAACGCACGCGCGCACGCCGTCGACCCAAGCGAGCACGGGCGGGCTCTCCGCGTCGACGCCTTCGATCGCGGCGCCGACCGAGACCGTGCGGCCGGAGATGAGGGCCTGCGCTCCATCGCTCGTGATCAGCGTCGAATCGAGCGCGAGCTCGCGAACCGGCGCTCCGACTCGGCTCTTCGCACCCGCGTCGGCCGCATCGGTCCGCGAGATCGCCGTCGCCCCGCGCTCGGGATCGCTCGGCGCGCGCCGTCCGACGCGCGCGGCCGCCGAACGGCTCGCGCCGTTCGCCGCCGGCGCACTCGGCTGGCTCTCGTCCGGCGACGAAGCGAAGCGCGGGATCGCGCACAAGCAGACGCCGGCCACGACCGCCGCCGCGCCGAGCAGCGCGACGCGCCTTCGATCGACCCGCTTCTTACCGCGCGGCGCGATCGCGCACGGCTCCTCGAAGAGGTCCATGTCGCAGGCTGCGTGCGACAACGCGGCCTCGGCCAGCGCGAGCGCGATCGCGGCTTCGTCGACGGCGAACGGCGCGCCGATTTCCGCCGCAATGCCGAGCTTCTGACCGCATTTCTCCGCGAGGCTCTGTTCGCCGGCCGCGCCGTGCACGAGCATTCCATCGATCGCGTCGATGCCGAGCTCTTCGCGCGCGTGGCTCGTGAGCATGCGCGCCGCGGTCGCGATCGATCCGACCGGATCCGTCGGCGACCAGGGGAAGAGCCTCCACGCCAGCGCGTGCGGTCCGGAGCTCAGGATCGCGATCCCGCGCTTGTGCGCCGGCAGCACGCGGATCGCGCTCGTCCAACGGCGCGGCGTGCGCGTCTTCCTCGCGGCGGCTTGCAAGAGAGCGCGCGCGACAGGCAGGAGGAGAACGCGGTGTTCGTTGCGGCCCGCGAACGACTGCGCCGCCGCCGCGCACGGCGAAGGCAGCGCGCTCACGAGCACGCACGTTCCCTCGCGCGCGCCGTCGATCTCGACCGGACGCATCGCTCCGACGAGGCCGCCCTCGAAAGGCAGGCGCGTGGCGAGGATCTCGGCCACCGAGAGCGAGCACTCTTCCGGTCCGAGCACGAGCGCGTCGTCGAGCTCGCGGCGCGGATCGAAACCGAGCGCGATCGCGCCCGCGAGTCGCGCGTCGCCGGCGAGCGCCTCGAGCGCTTCGAGCGTTCCGCCGCGTCCGACCGGGAACTCGAACGCGTCGAGCACGCGCGCCGCGCGCGACGACCCGCCGGCGACGGCGACGCACAGGCGCGACTCGCCGACGCAGACGCCGGTCGCGGTCGTCTCGCGTGCTCTCGGCCAGCCGGGCCAGTGGAGATTGGGGAGCTTCATCGGGTTGGGATCGCGAGCGCCGGGGACTCGGTGCATCGCGAGGGCACGAAGGCGCCGGTCCGCCCGCGGGTGGACAGCTCCACGAGTCCATCCTTTCGTCACGCGGCGGACGCAACTTGAGATCGCGCGCGTCGGCGGCGGCGCTATCATCCGCGCCCGATGACCGCCGCCATCCGCTGCCGGGATCTCGTGAAGACGTACCCCGGCAAGCCGCCGGTCGAGGCCGTGCGCGGTCTCGACCTCGAGGTCGAGAGCGGCGAATGCTTCGGCCTGCTCGGCCCGAACGGCGCAGGCAAGACGACCAGCGTCGAGATCCTCGAGGGCATCCTCGCGCCGACGTCCGGCGAGGTCGAGGTGCTCGGCATGCGCTGGACGCAGAGGAAGAGCGAGCTCGAGCAGCGCATCGGAGTGTCGCTGCAGGAGACGCGCTTCGCCGACAAGCTCACGGTCGAGGAGACGCTGCGTCTCTTCAGCTCGTTCTACGCGCGCGGTCGCGAGCCGGCGGAGGTGATGGAGGAAGTCGCTCTCACGGAGAAGCGCGCGGCGTGGGTCGTCAACTTGTCGGGCGGGCAGCGGCAGAGGCTCGCGGTCGCGTGCGCGCTCGTGGGGGACCCCGATCTCCTGTTCCTCGACGAGCCGACGACCGGTCTCGATCCGCAGTCGCGCCGGCAACTGTGGGAGATCATCCGCGAGCTTCGCCGCCGCGGGCGCACGATCCTGCTCACGACGCACTACATGGACGAGGCGGAGCGTTTGTGCGACCGCGTCGCGGTCGTCGATCACGGCCGCGTGATCGCGCTCGGTGCGCCGTCGGAGCTCATCCGATCGCTGGGCGGCGACCACGTCGTCGAGTTCGCCGTCGACGGCGCGGACGGCGGGCGCGACGAATCGAGAGGAGCGCCGCGCGCGGGCGATGCGGAGCCGCGCGCGTTCGATCCATCGCCGCTCGTCGCGCTCCCATCCGTGCGATCGGCGCGCGCCGAAGGCGATGCGATCCAGCTCAACGTCGCCGAGCCGCACGTCGCCATTCCGGCGCTGCTCGCGCATCTCGAACGCGGGGCGCATCGCCTCGTGCGCTTGACGACGCGCCACGCGAGCCTCGAGGACGTGTTCGTGTCGCTGACGGGGAGACATCTGCGCGACGAGTGATCGCGCGTCCGCGACGCGCGATCGCCGAGCTCGAGGTCGCGATCCGAGTCGCGCACCGCACGCCGATCGTCGCGTTCCGCTCGCGCGTCAGCGCGCGCAGGTGCGGAATCCGGCCAGGACGTCGCGGCGATCCGGCGTGTAGAAGTTGCGCCACGTGTTGCGCAGGAGTCGCGCGCGCGTGGCGAAGCAGCCGCCGCGGAGCACCTTGTGCGTGCCGAACCACGGCTCGCTGTACTCGCGATACGGATCCGCGACGAAGCCCGGGTACGGCAGGAAATCGCTCGCGGTCCACTCCCACACGTTCCCGATCATCTGCCGGCAGCCGAAGGCGCTGTCTCCTGCGGCGTGCGCGCCGACGTCGCAGCAGCCGTCGGACGAAAGATCGAGGTGCGCGCGCGCGCCGTCGGGAGGTTCGTCGCCCCACGGATAGAGCGACGCGCGCGCACCGCGCCCGCCGCTCGCCGCGCGCTCCCATTCCGCTTCCGTCGGCAGACGTCTTCCGGCGAAGTTGCAGAACGCCTCGGCCTCGTACCACGCGACGTGCAGCATCGGCTTGTGCGGCTCGAGCGGCACGAGCTCGCCGTACGCGCGCCGCATCCACCGGCCGGTCGACGCGCGCGTCCAGTACACGGGGTGCGCGGCCTCGACCGCGTTCCGCCAGCGCCAGCCCTCCGCGCTCCACCACTTCTCGCGCTCGTAGCCGCGCGCGGAGACGAAGTCCTGGAACTCCGACTGCGTCACCGGCGCGAGCGCGATCTCGAACGGCGCGATCTCGACCGAGTGCGCCCACTTCTCGTTGTCGAACACGAACGGGAGATCGCGCCGCGCGCCGATCTCGATCGTCCCGCCCGGGATCCGCGCGTCGCCCGTGTGCGCGCCGCCGACCTCGCTCGAGCACGCGCGACCGCGGGGATCGCGCCGCCCGCTCGCGGTCGCTGCGACGCCGCGCGGAGACGCGAGCCCGAGCGTCTGCCGCGTGTAGACGAACGCTTCGCCGTGCATGTCCTCGTGGTAGGTGACGAGGCGGTGGAAGTACTCCTCGCGCTGGCCGGCGCGCGCCGAGTCGAGCTCCGCGACGACGCGCTCGAGCACGCCGCGCGCGTAAGCGAGCGTGTCGTCGCGCGATGGCAGCGGGAGCTCCCAGCGCAGATCGTGGGCGATCGCCGCGGAATCCCACAACGAGTCCGCATCGTCGCGCAGCGATGCGTGCCCGCGCAGATGGCGCCGCGTCCAGCGCTCTTGGAACCAAGCCAGGTGTCCGAGCTCCCACAGCGGCGGGTTCACGATCGGGATGCGCGGCACGCTCGACGGATCGATCGGCAGACCGTCGAACAACGCGAGCGTGCGTGCGCGCGCATCGACGAGCTCGTCGATCCATCTCGCGCGTCGATCCACGCCGACAGCCTGACGCATCGAGAACTTCCGCGCTACTCCGCGCGCCGCCGGCTTGATGCGCGGTCGCGTGCGTGGAACGATGCGCCGTATGAACGCGTTGCGGTGAATCGTCCGCGCGACGTCTCCGGGGTCGCCGGAGAGCGAGCGCGCGTGAAGATCCTCGTCGCGACTCCGGCGCCGGCGGGGATGCCGCTCGGGAACCGCGTGACGGCGTTGCGCTGGCAGCGGATCCTGCGCGGTCTCGGCCACCGCGTGCGCGTCGCGACGAGTTGGCGCGGCGAGCCCTGCGATCTGCTCGTCGCGCTGCACGCGGAGAAGAGCGCGCGCTCGATCGCCGCGTTTCGCGCGGCGAATCCGGGTGCGTGCGTCGTCGTCGCGCTGACCGGGACGGACGTGTACGCGCCGCGCGGCCTCAGCCGGCGCTCGCGCAGGTCGCTCGAGCGAGCAGATCGAATCGTCGTCCTCCAGCGCGAGGCGCTCTCCGAGCTCGATCCCTCGCTGCGCGCGAGAACGCGCGTGGTCCTCCAGTCGGCGACTCGCGCGCGCGCGCACGCCGCGCCGCGGACCGATCGTTTCGAGGTGGTCGCCGTCGGACACTTGCGCGCGGTGAAGGACCCGTTGCTCGCGGCGCGCGCGACGCGGCTCCTGCCGCGCGGCTCGCGCATCGCGGTGGATCACTACGGCTCGGCGCTCGACGCGCGGCTCGGCGCCGAAGCGCGCCGGGAATCGGACGCGAACCCGCGCTGGAGTTGGCGCGGCCCGCGCTCGCACGCCGCGATCGCGCGGATCCTGGCGCGCGCGCGAGCGTTCGTGCTGACCTCACGCTCGGAAGGCGGAGCGGCCGCGTTGTCGGAGGCGATCGTGACCGGACTTCCGGTGCTCGCGACGAAGATCCCGGCGACCGTCGGCATGCTCGGTCCGCGCCATCCAGGTTTCTTCGCGATCGGCGACGCGGATGCGCTGGCGCGGTTGCTCCGGCGCTGCGAGCTCGACGATGGATTCCGGCGCCGGTTGCAGCGCGCGAGCGAACGCCGCGCGGCACGTTTTGCTCCGCGCCTGGAGCGCGCGGCGTGGCGCTCGCTCCTCCGCGAGCTCGCGAACGAACGACGCCGGACGCGTCGTGGGCCGCGGTCGACGTCGCGCGCGTGACGCCGGACCGCGGCTCGGCGCCACCGGTTCCGAGATCAAGCCGCGCGACCGCTCTCACAGCGTTCGAGCCGAGGCGCGCTGAACGGAGAAGCGTTCGCTCTCGAGCCAGCCCATCGATCGAGCGCGGCGCGCCGACGCGCGCTGCTCGGCGGGAGCGTCGAGCGACCAGGCCGCTTCCGTCCGAATCGAATCGGTGACCGCCTCGGTGTCGATGTGCTCGCGGCCGTCGTTCGCGCGGTCGGAGACCGCCGCCGCGCTTGATACCTTGTTCGGCCCCGAGGAAGGTTCGCTTCGCGGTGCAGGGTGGCCGCGGCGCGCTCTCTCATCTCTGCTTTCGGATTGCACATGCTCCAGCGAAGCGCCTTCTTCCAGCTTTTCTACGCGCGCCTGAAGGAGTTCCGGCGCGAGCCGGAAGTCGTCTTCTGGGTCTTCGGCTTCCCGATCCTGCTCGCGGTCGGCCTCGGCATCGCGTTCCGCAACAAGCCCCCGGACGAGATCGCGGTCGGCGTCCTCGACGTTCCCGCGCGATCCGCCGCCACGCCGTCCGCGGCGGAAGCGCCCACGACCGAATCGGTCCTCCGCGCGCTCGATCCGGCGAGCGGCTTCAAGGTCGAGAGGATCGCGGCCGATCGCGCGGAGCAGGAGCTACGACTCGGCAAGGTCGCGATCGTGGTCGTGCCCGGCGCCCAGTACGAGTACCGCTTCGATCCGACGCGCCCCGACAGCGTGCTCGCGCGGCAGCGTGTGCACGACGCGCTCGAGCGCGCCGCCGGCCGCGTCGATCCGGTGCCGGCGAAGGACGAGCTCGTGACGCAGCCGGGCGCACGCTACATCGACTTCCTGATCCCCGGTCTCCTGGGCATGAACATCATGAGCGGAGGCATGTGGGGGATCGGTTTCGTGATCGTCGACATGCGCTCGCGCAAGCTCTTGAAGCGGCTGATCGCGACGCCGATGCGGCGCGGCCATTTCCTCGGCGCGATGATGGCGAGCCGCATCTTGTTCGTGATCGTCGAGATGGTGTTCCTGCTCTGCATCGGTTGGCTCTTGTTCGACATGGTCGTGCAGGGCGCGCTCGCCACGATCGCGCTCTTGTCGCTGATCGGCGCGTGCTCGTTCGCGGGTCTCGGGCTCCTCGTCGCGAGCCGCGCGCAGAAGACGGAGACCGTGTCGGGCCTGATGAACCTCGTGATGCTGCCGATGTTCGTGCTCTCGGGAATCTTCTTCTCGTCCGATCGCTTCCCGGCGCTCGTGCAGCCGCTGGTCAAGGCGCTGCCGCTGACCGCGCTGAACGACGCGCTGCGCGCGGTGATCCTCGAGGGCGCGGGTTTCGCTTCGCAGTTGCCGAGGATCGCGATCCTGCTCGCGTGGGGAGTCGTGTCCTTCGTGATCGCGCTGCGCGTCTTCCGCTGGAACTGAGCGCGGCGCAGGATCCTGAGAGAACCGCTCTCGAACGTTCGCCGCTTGCGCGCGCGTTCGATCGGTACCATGCTCCGCGGCTCGCGCAGTCCGAGAAGGAGCAAGCTCATGAAAGTCGGGATCCTCGGGTCGGGAACGGTGGCGCAAACGCTGGCGGAAGGCTTCGCGCGGCACGGTCACGAGACGATGCTCGGGACGCGCGATCCGAAGAAGCTCGCGGAGTGGTCGTCGCGGAATCGTTCGGCGAAAGTCGGCACGCCGGCCGAGACCGCGCGCTTCGGCGAGATCGTCGTGCTCGCGGTGAAGGGCGGCGCCGCGTCTCAAGCGTTGCGCGGTGCGGAAGCCTCGAGCTTCGCGGGCAAGGTCGTCATCGACGCGACGAATCCGATCGCCGACGCGCCGCCGGTGAACGGCGTGTTGCGCTTCTTCACGACGCACGAGGAGTCGCTGATGGAGCGCTTGCAGCGCGAGTTCCCCGGCGCGCGTTTCGTGAAGGCGTTCAACTCCGTCGGCGCCGCGCTCATGGTGAACCCCGAGCTCTCCGGCGGCCGGCCGACGATGTTCATCTGCGGCAACGACGAAGCCGCGAAGCAGAGCGTCCGCAAGATCCTCGATCAGTTCGGTTGGGACGTCGACGACATGGGCAAGGCGGAAGCCGCGCGCGCGATCGAGCCGCTCTGCATGCTGTGGTGCATCCCGGGCTTCGTGCGCGGAGACTGGATGCACGCGTTCAAGGTGCTGCGTCCGAGCGCGGCGTCTCCGCGTGTCTGAAGCCCGAGCGCGGTCTCGCCGCGCGCCTCGAGAACCGATCGCGCGACGCCGCCGCTCGCGCGATAACGCGATAAACGAAGTGCGCGCGAACGATGAGCCGGCGACTCACTTGCGGAAGATGAAGTAGACCGCGCCGAGCAAGCACAATCCGGCCCACAAGAAGTCGAGCTTCATCGGCGCCCGCATCACGATCAGCGCGAACGGCACGAACACGGCGAGCGTGATCACCTCTTGCAAGATCTTGAGCTGCGGCAGCGAGAGCTCGCGGTAGCCGATGCGGTTCGCCGGTACTTGGAGCAAGTACTCGAAGAGCGCGATGCCCCAGCTCACGATCGCCGCGACGTACCACGGGCGGCCGCTCAAGTTCTTCAAGTGTCCGTACCAGGCGAAGGTCATGAAGACGTTGGAGAGGCACAAGAGAATGGTCGTTTGGGCGAGGATCGGCATGTCCGGAGCCTAGCGACTTCGTGTTCGCCGGCGAAGTGCCGCACTCGCGCGCGAGAAGCGTCGTGCGAAGGCGCCGAGCAGTCGAGAGCGCGCGATCGCGTCCGTGTTCACGTCGACTCGCGCCGAGCGTGTCCCGGACGTCCATCGCGCTCGATCACGTACCCCGGATGCTCCAACCCCGTCGGCGCATAGTGCTCGTGATGCGAGTACCGAAACCCGAGACCGAGGATCACGCGCCGAGATCCTTCGTTCTCCGGATGGTGTCCGGCGAACAGCGCGCGCGCTCCGAGCACGTCGAAGCCGTAATCCATCACGGCGCGCGCCGCCTCCGAAGCCAAGCCGCGACCCCAGTGTTCCGGTCGCAGGTAGAAACCGATCTCGAGCACGCCGTCGCCGCTCCTCGATCGCTTCAAGCCCGAGCATCCGACGTGCGCGCCGCCGTCGAGCTCGAACATCGGCCAGTACTGGAATCCATCCGAAGCCTGCGCGGCGATCTCGCGCTCGAGTCGCGCGCGCACGGTCTCCGCGTCGAACGGTCCGCCGACGTAGCGCGTGACGCGCGCATCGCCCCACACCGACATCGCGAGCTCGAGATCGTCCGCACGCCACGTGCGGAAGCCGAGTCGCTTCGAAAGCAGGAAGTAGACGTCCACGCGCGCATCGTAGCGCGCCGCGCGCGCATCGTCCGTCGCGCACGGACGATGCGCGGCGATCCGGTTCAGTGCACGATCGTCTGCGCGACGTTCGTCGTGCGCCCGCGCTCGGCCGCTTGCAGGTAGAGCGTCGCTCCGCTCACGGGCGGCACGAACGCGTGGTTCCAGCTCGCGTGTCCGTTCGCGTCGGCGATCGACACGGCGCCGAGCACCGGGTGCGAGAGCCCGAGCGTGACGCCGAGCGACGGGAACGGCGTCGCCGCTTCGCCCGCGTAGGTGAAGAAGAACATCTCGCGCTTGCCGGGCGTCGCGCCGCCGACGGCGACGTTCGCGAGCACGCCCGTGCTGACGACGCCGGTCGAGATCTCGTACGGCGAGGAATCGATGACGAGCACGGCGCCTTCGCCCGGTTGCAGCGTCACTTGGCTCGCCGGCGCGTAGTCGACGTGCCACGCGCTCGGCACGACTCCGTTCCACGGCACTCCGCCGCCGCCGCTCGGCAGCGCGCGCAAATACGTCGCGCCAAGATCGATCGTGCGCGGCGTGCTCGTCGGGTTCACGAGCACGCGGCCGTTCGAATAGTCGCGCTGGTACAGGCCGTCCGCGAGCAGCGCGTGCGAGGACGCCGGCGTCGGCGAGAGCGGCGTGCCGATCGGGACCTCGTACTCGGGCCACCACTCCGGAGCTTGGCCGCTCTGGTAGGTGAGGTACGTCTTGTCGCCCTTGATCAAGAGGTACGTCGCGAGCGTGAACATGCGCCCGGACGAGCTCCACGAATCGTTCGACTCGCCGATCACCGCGCGGCCGGCGTGGATCAATCCCATCAAGCGATCGATCTGCGTCGTCCAGCCTTCCTCGCCCCACATGTCGTACACGTCGTTCGCGAAGCCTTCGATGAACACGCCGTCGGCCAAGCTGAAGTCGACTTGATCGCGCGACGTCACCCACCAACCGACGTTCGGGATGAAGTAGTACTGGCCGGCGAAGCGCGTGTGCATGTAGCTCATGAAGCTCTGGAGCTTCGCCGTCCATGCGCTCTCGAAAGCGAGATCGACGATCGGCAGCGACGGGTTCCAGTTCCCGAGGAAGTTCGGGACCATGAAGCTGTCGGCGAAGAGACCGTCGTCGTCGTTGTGCGCGATCTGCTGCAGCACCGCGTTGCTCCAGTTGGTTCGCCACGATGGATTGTCGAGGTCCATCAAGTACCAACCCCAGTTGCACTGGAGCACGCGCTGATTGTTCCAGTGGAAGAACCACGGCTCCTGCACGTTCGTGTCTCCCGGCCACTCTTGAACCCAGTTGCCGTCGATGATGTTGAACCATCCGCCGGCGGGATTGCAGTTCGACGTGATCGAGCGGTATCCGAGTCCCATGCCCAGGCGGTAGTGGAGGATCAGGAAGCCCGGGTTCACCGCGCGCAGGAGGTCGGCGTCCGCGCGCGTCATCTTCTGCGTGCCGGCGTAGTGCGTCGCCGCGAACTGGTTCTGCTCGGGGCTCATGCCGTGCGGCAATCCGTCGACGAAGACGTGGACGCCGTAGCTCGTGTCGGGCAACGGCCGCTGATGGCCGGTCGCGCTCGCGCGCTCTCCGGCGAGTGCGAACGCGATCATCGCGCTCGCGGCGATCGTGACGCCGCCGCGCCGTCGCTCGGCGAAAGAATGCTGCCGATGGAATCGAAGGAACGACCGCACGGCCGGAACGGCCGAGAGGAAAGCTTGCATGCTGGAGAACCACCCGCGGGCAAAGACGAGGCGCGGGAGTCTGCCGGTCCGCGCGCCCGATCATCGCGGCCGGCCCCTCGCGGCCGCGACACACAACTGCGAAGCGGATGATCGACCAGACCCGCGGTCGGGGTCAAGCCGTGCCGGAGCTTCTTTGTTCGCGCGTCGAAATCCGAAGCGAATCTTACGCGCTGCAGAGCTAGGTCGCGCGCGCAGCTTCGGTGCGCGCGGCGAGCAAGTCGGGAGCCACTGCGACGCGCGTGCGCGCAACATCGTTTGTCGATTGCGCCTGTGTACGTCGTCCGCGAACTTCGTCTCGCGCTCGATGAGTGCGCGATCCGCCTGGCCTAAGTGCACGCTTTCCACCTTTCTTGCGAGCGTGGTCGCGGCGTCGCGAGAGGAAGGAGCGAGCGCGCTACCGTGCGGCGGTGCGAGCGCGCCAGACGAGCGGCCCTTTCTCTCCGCGCCGACGACGGCACTGGAACGCGGAGGAGCGTCATGAACAAACGAACATTCGCCGTCACCGGCGCGACCGGTCGCGTCGGCACTCAGTTGACCGTGCGTCTCTTGTCCGCGGGCCACGCGGTGCGCGCGATCGGTCGCGACGAGGAGAAGCTCGAGGCGCTGGCGCGCAGAGGCGCCGAGACGCACGCCGGATCGCTGCACGACGTCGGTTTCCTCAAAGCCATCTTCAAAGGCGCGCACGGCGTGTTCGCGATGGTGCCTCCGGATTACGGCTCGGAGCACATGTTCCACCACCAGCGCTCGGTCACCGACGTCGAAACCGCCGCGATCCGCGCCGCCGGAGTGCCGCGCGTGGTCGCGTTGAGCAGCGTCGGCGCCGAGCTCGAATCGGGCACCGGGCTCATCGGCGCGCTGCACTACCACGAGCAGACGCTGAACGGTCTCGAAGCCGACGTGATCTCGCTGCGGTGCGGCTACTTCATGGAGAACCTTCTCGCCGCGGTCGAGATGATCCACGAGAAGGAAGTACACGCCGATGCGTTCGAGCCCGACGTCGCGCTGCCGATGATCGCGACGAAGGACGTCGCTGCTGCGGCGGCGGCGCATCTCGCCGGCGACTCGCGCGGGAAGATCGTCGAGCACGCGCTCGGCCCGTGCGACGTCACGCAGCTCGAAGCGACGCGCATCCTCGGCAACGCGATCGGCATGCCCGATCTCCTCTACGTGCAGCTCGCGTACGAGGACATGCGCACCGCGCTCCTCGCGAACGGGATGTCCGGCGCCGCTTCGGGAGCGATGGTCGAGATGATCCGCGCGTTCAACGACGGGATCATCCGGCCGACGGTCGCGCGCTCGCCGCGCAACTCGACGCCGACGAGTCTCGAGCAGTGGGCGAGATCGTTCGCCCTCGCCTACCGCGAGTCGCCGAGCGCCGTGCACGCCGGACGCCGCGGCACATGAGACGCCGCGCGAGCGACGCTCGGCCGAGCACGCGGCGACGCGCGCTCGCGAAAGGCGTCGAGCGCCGCATTTCCGACGGCCGTCCGCACGCGATCGAACGCGAAGGCGCACTCGCGCGGCGCGTCGACGGCATGATGAGCAATCGCATGCGATCTTCACGGCGCCGAGACGTTCCGCTCGACGCTCGCGCGCGGCCGCGCGCCGCGCGCGAGCGCACGCCCGGGCAGAGCGACGGCGCGAGCTCCCCGCGCTTGCGCCGGCGCTTGCTCGAGCATCCTTCGCGCGATCGCCACCGCGACGCCGACGTGCTCGTGCTCGGCGCCGGCGTCGCCGGTCTCGCCGCCGCGGCCGACCTAGCGGAAGTCGGTCTCGACGTGCGCGTGCTCGAAGCGCGCGATCGCGTCGGTGGCCGCGTGTGGACGCTGCGCGATCCGCGCGCGCCGGTCGCGATCGAGCTCGGCGCGGAGTTCGTGCACGGCGACGCCGAGGCGGTGACGCGGCTCGCCGAGGACGCGGAGTTGGCGCTCGTCGACGTCGCGGACGATCACTGGACGCGACGCGGCGCGAAGCTCGTGCGAGCGTACTTCGGCCAGGCGCTCGAGCAGGCGTTGCGCGGCGAGTCGCGCCGGCGTCGGCACGACCGCTCGTTCGCGGAAGCGCTCGCGGCATCCGGCGCGCCGGAGTTCGAGAGCTCGCTCGCGCTCGCCTACGTGCAAGGCTTCCAAGCCGCGGACGCGACGCGCATCAGCGCGCGATCGCTCCAAGGCGAAGACCTCGGCGTGCAGCGCGCGCGGCGCGTGCTCGACGGCTACGACGGAATCGCGGAGGAGCTGCGCTCGAGGATTCCGGCGAGCGCCGTCGAGCTCGGCGCGGTCGTCACGCGCGTTTCGTGGAAGCGCGACGTCGCGCTCGTCGAGTGCCGGAAGCCGAGCGGCGCGCCGCTCGCGCCGCACCGTGCGCGGCGCGTGGTCGTGACGCTGCCGCTCGGCGTGCTCCAAACCGCGCCGGAAGACGGCGGCGTCCGCTTCGAGCCCGCGCTCGACGCGGATCCGTCGAAAGCGCGCGCGCTCGCCGGGCTCGAGATGGGCAACGTCGCGAAGATCAGCTTTCGCTTCGGGCGCGCGATCTGGAAGGATGCGCCGCGCGTGCGGCGGACGAAGGGCCTCGATCCGGAGAAGCTCGCGTTCTTCCACGCGCCGGGCGACGTCGTGCCGACGTGGTGGACGCACGCTCCCGTGCACGTGCCGATGCTGAACGCGTGGGCCGGCGGACCGGCGGCGGACGAGCTCTTCGAACACGGACAGATGGAGATCGTCGATCGAGCGCTCGCGTCGCTGTCGCGCTTGCTCGGTCTGTCGCGATCCGCGGCGAAGAAGTCTCTGCTCGCGTCGCACCTGCACGATTGGAAGCACGATCCGTACGCGCGCGGAGCGTACGCGCACCCGCTCGTCGGCGGAGCGGACGCGGCGCGCGAGCTCGCGCGTCCGCTCGCGAAGACGCTCTTCTTCGCCGGCGAAGCGACCGCGCCGATGCCCGACATTGGCACGGTTCCGGGCGCGATCGAGAGCGGACGGCGCGCGGCGCGCGAGGTGATCGCGTCGCTGCCGCGGCGCGCGCGCCGACACGCGAAGTCCGCGTGAGCCGCGCGAGCGAGCGGTCGGGTTCTCATTTCTCGGCGGACCGAGGCTCGAGCGCCGCGCTCGCAGCCTCCCGGGCTCGAGAAGCGCCTCGCAGCCGATTTCGTATCCCGGGCTCGAACGAGGTCGATGAGCGCGAGATCGGCGTCGAACCGCGCTCGCTTCAGGCCTTCGTCTTCCGATCGCGCGGCGACTCCCGGATCAACAACGCGGTGAAGATCGCGTGCAGCACGACCACCGGCCACAACAGCACGCCGCTCGAGCCGCCCTCGAGTCCGACGATGGTGAGATACACCGCGACGGCCGCGCTGTAGGTCAACATAGCCTGTCCTCGCGTCGACGCTCGCGCTCGGCAGCGCACCGCCGAACCCCGGAGCATCTCGGCGCCGGCGCGGAACCGACGTCGCGGAGCCGTTGCGCGCGCAACCTGATGCAGCGCCATCGACGCGCGCATCGCTCGAAACGACCGACCCTCGCTTCAGACCTGCGATCGATCGACTCGATCCGCGATCGTCACCGTTCGAGAGCGCGCACCGAGTGCAGGACGCGCGCGACCATCCGACCACAGCGCTCGCCGTCGAAGGCCCACGTGCGGGCGAACAAGCCTTCGCGCTCGGCGACGCCGATCAAATCCTCCTTGAGCTTTTCGCGCGCGCGATGCAGGCGGACTTTGACGTTGGCCTCGGAGACGTCGAGCGCCTCCGCGACCTCGGCCGTGCTCAAACCTTCGACGAGACGCAAGACGACCACCATGCGCAGCGGTTCGGCGAGCGAATCGATCGCGTGCTCGAGCGCGGCGGCGAGCTCCTTCTGCGACAGCGCGGCGTCCGCCGACTCGCTCTCCCGCGCCGCGGACCGCTCGGTCGAAGCTTCGGCGATCTCACGCGTGCGACGCTCTCGCCGCGCAAGCTCGCCCGCACTGCGGAGCGCGATGCGCGTCATCCACGTCGCGAATCTCGCGCGTCCATCGAACTGCGCAAGAGCGCGCCACGCGGAGACGTAGGCGCGGTGCAGCGCCTCCTCCGCGGCGGCGTCGTCGCCGACGAGACCGCGCAGCGTGCGGAAGAGACGCTGGTTGTGTCGCCGCACCAGGAGCTCGAAGAGCTCGGGCTCGCCCGCGACCACGCGTCGAACCACCTCCTCGTCGGAGAGGATGGATTCGACGACACGTCCGTCGGGAGGAGGAAGGTTCATGGGTCGCGAAGCATTCGAGAGCCGTGGAGACCGACAGGTTACCGAGAATCCAGTAGTCGAAGGACGGGAGCTCCTCCGCCGCGGGCGGGTGCGCCGCCGGCAAGTTCGAAAAGGCTGTAACCGGACCGGATCGACTGCACTCCAATGCGCGTTAGCGACCCACCCAAGGAATCGAATCCATGAATCCCACCCTTCGAATCGCTTGCCTCGTGTCGTTGCTCGCCGCGTGCCAACAGTCCTCGCACACCGAGTCCGCGAAGTATTCGACGGCGAGCTCTCAGATCGAGCACGGCGCCAAGGTCTTCGCCGCGAACTGCGCCAAGTGTCACGGCGACGCCGGTCAAGGCACCGACGACGCGCCGCCGCTGGTCGGGAAGAACGCGCTGCCGCTGAAGCCGCGTCCGGATCAGAAGCTGCGCAAGACCGACTTCCACACGGTGATGGACGTCGCCAACTTCGCGACCAAGAACATGCCGCCGAAGCCGGAGCAGCGCGCCAAGCTGACGACCGACGATTACTGGGCGGTGCTCGCGTTCGACGTGAATGCGAACGGCATCTCGCTGAAGGAACCGCTCGGGCCGAACAACGCGTCGTCGTTCGTGCTGCATCCGTGATGAGCGGAGCGGCGATTCGCGCTGCGTGACGCGAATGCTTTGACCGCCGGCGCGATCGTGGAGCATTCGGTCGTGGACCGGACTCACCGAGGTTGCTGCGCTCGATCCCGTCGAGCGTCGCACGCATCGGAACAGCAACCGCCGACTCGAATTCGTCGACGCGAGTCGGTCGCCGAGGCAGCCTCCCGTCCGAGTTCCCTCGACACGGCACGACTCACCTCACGGCAACAGCTCCACCATCTCCCGATACGTCTCCGGTCTCCGGTCGCGATAGAACTGCCACACGCGGCGCACTTCCTCGATCATCTCGAGGTTCATGTCGGCGGTGACGAGCTCGTCCTTGTCGTCGCTCCCTTGCGCGAGGAAGTTGCCGCGCGGGTCGACGAAGTAGCTCGAGCCGTAGAACTTGCCGATCCCCCAGGGCGCTTCGGTGCCGACGCGGTTCGAGCAGCCCATGAAGTAGCCGTTCGCGACCGCGTGTGCGGGTTGCTCGAGCTTCCACAGATACTGCGACAAGCCCGCGACCGTCGCGCTCGGATTGAACACGATCTCGGCGCCGTTCAAGCCGAGGATGCGCGCACCTTCGGGGAAGTGGCGGTCGTAGCAGATGTACACGCCGATCTTCGCGTACGCGGTCGTGAACACCGGGTAGCCGAGGTTGCCGGGCTTGAAGAAGTACTTCTCCCAGAAGCCCGACGTGTGGGGGATGTGGCTCTTCCTGTATTTGCCGAGGAACGATCCATCGGCGTCGATCACCGCGGCGGTGTTGTAGTAGACGCCGGCTTGCTCGCGCTCGTACACCGGCACGATCATCACCATGCGGTGCTTCTTCGCGTAGGGGATCATCGCCTCGGTCGTCGGACCGGGCACCGGTTCCGCGGCGTCGTACCAGCGCGCGTCCTGGCTCGGGCAGAAGTACGGGCCGTTGAAGATCTCTTGCAAGCACAGGATCTGCACGCCCTTCTTCCCTGCTTGCTCGATGAACGGCACGTGCTTCTCGAGCATCGCGGCTTGGATCTCCTTCACCGGTCTCTTCTCGTCGTTGATCGGGTTCGAGCACTGGATCAAGCCGCCTCTGACGATTCGTGCCATGTTCGCGTCCTTTCGCGCGGCACAGGATAGCGGCGTGCGGGCGTCGGCGAGAGCGGCGATCGCGGTGCGCGGCGCGCGCATCGATCTCGAGCGCGACACGCGCACGCGCGCGCTCGCGAACGTGGTCCTCCAAGCGCGCGGATGCGTGCTCGCTCGAGCACCGTGCTCGCCGCGTGCGTCGATCGGCCGCGCGTTCGCGGGGCGAGATCAGTGCTTCGCCGGAGCCGCCGGTCCGAGGTGGATGCGGTAGAACGGCACTTGATCGCCGGCGATCTTCAGGCTGAACACCGCTTCGCCTCTCAGATCCCAACCCGGCGGCCGGTGGCGGTAGTGCTCGACGAACACGTGAACCGGCTCGTCGCGCGAGCGCGGCTCGCGGATGCTCGCGTCGTGGAACCACGGTGCGAGGAGGTGCCAGGAGCTGTTCGTCGCGACCACGATCTCGCCCGCGCCGAGCATCGATCGATGCGCGCGGATCCACTCGGCCGCGGAGCGCAGCGACAAGCCCCAATAGTCGGTCTCGTAATCGTGGCTCGCGCTGCTCAAGCCGCCGGCGAACGGATTGAAGTACGTGTACTCGTAGGGATGAGAGCGGACGTACCACCAGGCGGGCTCGGCCACGCTCGCGGCGAGGACGACCGCAACCGCGAGCTTGCCGATCCGCGTGCGCACCGACTCGAACCACCGCGCGAGCGCGCATCCGCACAGGACCGCCGCGGCGGGAATCACGAACAGGAAGTGCCGCACCCCGTCGTAGAGCGTGGCGTTCACCGCGATCGCGTACGCGACCGGGAACAGCACGGCGAGCCACAACGCGAGACTCGCGAGAGCGCGGGCGAGGCACGGAGTCGTGCGCGCGCGCCATCGCGCCGCGCCGATCACCGCGGCGACGAAGAACGCCGGCGGCAGCGTGATCGCGAACCAGGTCGGCAAGTACGCGCGCAGCGGAGTCGTGCTCGCGACGAGCTCGCCGCGGAAGAGGATCGTGTTCTTCCACGGGAAGCTCGAGCTCGAGCGCACGATGTCCTGCGTGTGCGCGATCGGGTTCGTGAGCAGGTACGGCCAGAACGCGCACGCCACAGAGTAGGCGACGATCACGGTCGCGATCCAACCGAGCGCGAAGCGGCGCGCGTGTCGCGCGAGTGCGATGGAATCGAGCTGCTCGCTCCGGCGCGGTCGATCGAGATCGACTTCGATCTTCTCGCTCGCCGCGGCGCTCCGCCCGCGCCGTCGAATCGCCGCCGCGAGAATCCACAGCGCGAGCGACACGGCCAAGTAGAAGAAGATCAAGATGCCGCCGATGCGGATGCCGAGCGCCGCACCGCTCGCGAGTCCGAGCTTCACCCACGCGGATCGCGGCGGCGAAGGCAGCTCGCGCACGAGCCGCACGAGGCAGTACAGCGCGACCGCCGTGCACGCCGCGAACGGGACGTCGATCGGGTTGAACATCGCGTCGCCGGTCCAGCGCGGCGTCGCCGCGAGCACGAGCGCCGCGAGGAATCCGGCTCGCTCGCCCGCGATCGCGCGCGCCGTCCGCGCGGCGAACCAGAGTCCGACGAGCGCGAAGCAGGCGGTCGCGACGTGGCGCAGCGCGATGTACGACGTGGATGGGAACAGGCGCTCGAGCGCGCCGCAAGCGACGCCGAACAGCGCGCCGTACTGGCTCATCACTTGTTTCGACGGTGAGGTCCAATCGGGCGACGCGTACCAATCGAGCACCCAGCGGCCGTACGCGCGGTGATCGTCCTCGTCCCACGAGAGTCCGGTGTCGAGCGCGCCGCGCACGCACAGCAGGAAAAAGAGCGCGGCGACGAGCGCGGTTGCCCACGCCGCGAGCGAGATCTTCGGCGGCGCGCGGCGGATCATGATCCGAGTTGCCGGCGAGGAGCTCGCGAGCGAGCGTCGCGTCGTGTTCTGCGCCGGTCGATCACTTCGGCCGATCCGTTCCGAGGGCCGCTCCGCGTTCCGTGCCGCGTGCCGCGCCGCGGTCCGTGCCGCGTGCCGCGCCGGCGTCCGTGAACTGCACCGCGAGTGATCCGTCGTCGTCGTCGCTCGACGCGTACTTCACGACCGCATCGGAGCGCGCGGCGCTCGGCGCCAAAGAAGCGCGCTCCGACTCGAGCTCGACGAGCACGCGCAGCGCATGCGGATACAGCACGAAGTTCCGCACGTCGAACGACACGTTCTCGGGCCGGCGCCGCACGAGCTCTCGCGCGACGTCCATCTGGTCGGCCAGCGCGGCGCCGTACGTCTCCGATCGATCGCCGTGGTGCGCGTGGACGAAGCTCGTCATGAGCAGCATGAGCACGCCGAGCGCGGCGATCTCGAGTGCGAGCACCGCGCGCGCCCAGATCCTCGATCGCACGCGATCGAAGCCCCACCACAGGAGACCGAAGTAACCGATCCACACGCCGTTGAAGTAATGCCAGAACGGCTCGAGCCGCAATGCGGCGAGCAACGCGATCTCGCCGATCACCATCGCCGCCGCGAGGAACGCGAGCTGGCGCTCGAGAGCCCATTCGCGCAGCGGAGCTCTGGCGCGCGCACCGCACACGAGGAACGCCGCGAGCGCGGCGACGGCGCCGACCACGGTCGGCCAGCCGGTGAGCGCATGCACCACGTTCGCTGCCGGAGAATCGCGGTAGAACGCCGGCAGGAAGTCTTCGAACCCGTCGTGCGAGAGGACGCGGAATCCGAACAGAGCGCCGGCGAGCGCGCGTCCGAGCGAAGGATGCGGGTGATACGACTCGACGCGGTCGGCGACGATCGTGTGCACGTACGGCGCGCTGACCGCGAGCGCTGCGACCGCGATCGCGAGCGCGGCGATCGCGTGCGAGCGCAGCCATGCCGACCGAAACGCGATCAGCGTGAGCGCGCACGCCGCGATCGGAACGGTCGCGAGCACGTGCACGTGGAACGCGATCACCGCGAGCCCGGCGAGAGCGGCGAGACGCGCGGCGCTCGGACGGCACGAGAACGCGAGCGTCGTCGCGACCATCGCCGCGCTGATCGGGATCAAGAAGACGTTGTCCCACAACAAGCGCTGATAGAACCACAGGAACGGCGACAGCGGGATCGAGAGGAGCGGCCAGGGGGAGAGCGCGACGCGACGCGTGATGCTCGCGAGCGCGAGCCACACCGAGGTCCACACGATCGCGGTCTTGATCAGCGTGAGCGCGAGCGCGTTCGACGTGACGAGCAGCAGGAGCTGGTAGAACCAGACGCACAGCGGCGAGTACTCGATGCCCATGCTCCCGAGCAATCCGTGCGGAGCGAGACGTCCCGCTCGATTCGCGGCGAGCGCCTTGCCGATCAAGTTCGGCTCGTCGTTGATGAACGCGCCGTCGCCCGGGCGAGCGAGGTGGAGCGCCATGAGCAGCGCGAGCAGAGCGAGCACGATCGCTCGCGACCGCGCGGCGTCCGAGCGCGGCGCCGCTCCCGCGTCGCACCGCGCACCCGCATCGCTCGCATTCTCGCTCACCGCGCGCTCTGCTTCTCGACGCCTTCGACGCCGGCGACCCAGGGCTCGTGCAAGCTGCCCCACTCGACGCGCACGCGGTAGCGCGGCTCGTCGCTGCCGTCGTACGCCGGTCCGAGCTCGCGCAGCGCGTCGCTGAACGGCTTCGGCACGTGGATCTCGCTCGGCAGTCGACGCACGACGCCTTGCACTCGAGCGGGTCTCGGCGCGCTCTTCGAACTCGTCGTCGATGCGCCGCGCGCTTCGATGCCGATCACGGCCGGCACGATCGCGACGGTGTCGCGATCCGGGTGGCGCGCGCGCAGATCGGCTGCGTCGCGATCGACGTCGACGATGACAAGGCGCGTGGACGCACGGATCTCCGTCTCGACGTCGGCCGCTGCCGTCGCGAGTCGGACGCTGCTCGCCTCCTCCGGAAACTTCGGGCGCTCGCGCTCGAACCTCCGCCGCGATTCGGCCCACTCCCGCCACGCCGGTCCGTCGAGCTCGAGCGCGGCGAAGGCCGTGCGCGGAGTCTGGCGCGCGTAGAACGAGCCGGCGCGTTCGTCCGTGGGTTCGACGCTCACGTCGAAACCGAGCTTCACGAGCTTCTCGTCGTCGATCAGCGGCGGCGGCTCTTCGTCGCGATCGAGCAACGTCGTGAACATCATGGATCGCGGCACGAGCCATTCGAGGTGCAGCACGACGCCGCTGTCGTCGGGGTCGCCGTAGTAGGAGAGCTCGCGGTTCGTGAGCACGAGCGCCGAGTCGCGCGCGCCGGATCGATTGCGCGCGGCGTGGACGAGCACCACTGCGTTCGACAGCGCGATCAAGATCGCAGCCGCGATCAATGTGGCGCGCGTCATGCCGCGCTCTCCCGCCCGATGCGTCCGCGCACGCGCTTGAATGCGATCACGAGCACGATCGCGATCGCGCCGATCACGCCGAAGAACGCGAACTTCGGCATGAGATCCCAGAACCAGTGGTAGAGACGGCAGTAGAGGAACAAGACGAAGAACGCGGACGCCGTGTTGACGACGCCGGTCCATCCGCGCGCGATGCCGAGCCAGATCGCGGCCGCCGAGGAGACGATGCCGACGCACTGGTACAGGAGCTCGACCGACTTCTTCTCGAACGGCAGATAGCTCGAGACGCCCCACACGCCGAGGAAGAACACCGCCGCGAAGAACACGAGCGCGCCGCCGAGTCGGTACACCGCGGGGAAGTCGGTGCGGCGCTCGTGCTTCACGACGCTCGGGACGAGGAACACGCCTGCGCCCAACGCGCCGAAGTTCTCGGGCCGGTCGGCGAAATGCACCCAGTGCATGCCGAAGACGTCCGCGAACGCGGCCGACGTCCAGCACGCGAGGAACCCGATGCCGATCAAGAGGAGGAGGCGCAATCCGTACCGGTACGCGAGAACGCCGGAGAGCGCGCCCCACACGAGCAGCGCGTTCTCGGACGAGTCGACGTTGAAGATGCGTCCGAGCATCACGAGATCGTTCATGAACGCCGCGATGGTGAGCAGCGCGAGCTGGGTCGCGAAGTAGAGCGTCCGCTCGCGGCGCGCCGCGTACTCCGTGCCCGCGAGCGCCGCGAACGGCGCGGCGACGATCGCGCACACTTGGAGCCACGTGTCGAAGTAGCCCCAGTAGCGCGTGAAGCACATCACGAGCGCGGCGCACAGCGCGATGCCGCCGAGCGTCGACGCGATCTTGAGACCCCACGAGACGCGCTTCGCCGAATCGCTGGTGTCGACGTCGAAGCTCGCCTCGAGCACGCGGAGCTCGCTGCTCGACCAAGAGTCGAAGCGCCCGCGCTGATCGGGCGTGAGCTCGAGCACTCCCTGCCGCGCGAGCTCGTCGAGCTCGTCGCGCAAGACGCGGATGCGATCCGCGCGACTCTGCGCGTCGGATTGGCTCCTCGGAGCGACGTTCACGCGCGGCGAATCTAGGGCGCCGGCGCCTCGATGTCGAACGTTGCGCGCGCCGCGCGCGGAGTGAGCGCTCACACGGCCGTGAAGGGCGCGAGGCGAACCGAATCGGCGGCGCGCGACGGGTCGAGTTATGCTCGTGCGGCGCAGCGAGAGGAGGAACATGAATCCGATCCCGAGCTTGATCGCATTGCTCTCGTTCTCGGTCGGTGCGCGCGCGACCGCACCGTCTCTCGATGTCTCCGTCCACACGTCGAACGCCGCCGGAACGCACGTGCCGAAGTCGCGGCAACCGGCGTTCACGTTCACGCTGAACGGGACGAGCTTCACGTACACGGACGCCGAGCGCTCGTTCACCGGCATTTTCGTGAAGCCGCCCGGCAACGGACCGTTCCCGGCGATCGTCGTCAGCCATGGACAGGGCGGGAGCGCGAGCGGTTACTCGCTCTCGAAGGCGCAGGAGTTCCTGGCGTGGAACGCCGTGTCGATCGGCCCGAACTACACGCACGCCGCGGGCGGCACGACCGATCCCGCGCTCACCGGCGACTGTCCCGAGAACATCGCGCGCGGGATCGCGTGTCTGAACGTGTTGAAGAGCTTGTCGTTCGTCGACGCGGATCGCATCGCGCTGTGGGGGCACAGCAAGGGCGCCTACGTGACGATCGGCCTCGCGGCCGCCGCGCCGCGCGCGTTCGCGGCAGCGGGCATGTCGGCCGGCGGGATCATTCCGGATGCGGCCGGCACCGGCAACTCCGCGCCGACGACCGCGGAAGCGTCGACGGTCGCGTCACCCTTCATCATGTTCCACGGCGACGCCGATCCGGTCGTGCCGCCGTCGCAGTCGGCGTCGTTCGAGACGCTGCTCGATGCCCTCGGCGTGCCGAACCAGCGCATCCTCTACGCGACCGATCAGCACAACCTGCATCAAGTGCCTTCGATCAACGCCGACATGCTCGCTCACTACCGCGACTGGTTGACGAGTTACGGCGTGCTGCGTTGATCGACGGTAGACTGCCGCGCCGCGCATTCGCTCCGCGTGCTTCGGTGCGCTTCGCGGAGCACCAGCCGATCACCGCATGCCGGACCACGAGCCATCGCACCGCGCCGCGCGCGACCGAGGTCCGAGCGCGGCGCGACGCGATGCGGTGAGCGCGCCGCTCGCGTGGAGGAGCCTCGCGGCGTACGCCGCGCTCGCGCTCGCCGCCGTGCTCGCGTACGCGAACACGATTCCGAACGGATTCGTGTACGACGACCAGCTCCTGCTGAAGAGCCCGCTCTTGCACGAGCCGTGGAACCTGGCGGCGTTCCTGTCGAACGAGTTTCGTCCGGAGTTCGCGGGCAAGGTGGCGATCTACCGGCCGCTCAGCGATTGGAGCTTGGTGCTCAACGCGCGCGTCTGCGAATGGTTCGGCGGCTCGAGCGAGAGCGCGTCCTCGTTCCATGCCGTGAACGTCGTGCTCCATGCGGCGGTGACGTGCTTCGCATGCGCATGGCTCGCCTCGATCGGCATCGCGCGGCGCACGGCGATCACTGCAGCGCTCCTGTTCGCGGTGCTCTCGATCCACACCGAAGCGGTGGCGAACGTGATCGGACGCTCGGAGCTCGAGGCGGCGCTCTTCGGTCTCGTGTTCTTGATCCTGCACCGACGGCGGCGATCCCTCCTTGCCGCCGTCGCGCTGCTGCTCGCGCTGGCATGCAAGGAGTCGGCGGTCGCGTTCGTGCCGCTCGCGGTCGCGGCGGACGTCCTCTTCCGGCGGGATGCGAGCGGCAGCGCGCTTCGTTCGAGCGCGCGCGCGTCGAACGAGCGGTCGGGTGAAGGCGAGCGCACCCCACGCTTCGTGTCGTGGCACGCGTACGCGGTTTACGCGCTCGTCGCCGCGGCGTGGTTCGCGTTGCGCGCGTACGAGCTGCGCGACGCCGACAGCGCGCCGTCGGTCGTGCAGAATCCGCTCGTCGCGGCGACGGCGAGCGAGCGATTCCTCACCGCCTCGCGCGTGCAGCTCGACTACTTGCGCTTGCAGCTCTGGCCGATCGAGCTCTCGTCCGACTACTCCGCGAACCAGATTCCGCTGGTCGCGAGCGCGCTCGACGCGCGCTTCCTCGCGTTCGTGTGCGTGCTCGTCGTCGCGTGCTCACTCGCGTGGAAGCTGCGCGAGCGCTCGCGCGCGGTGCCGCTCGCGGTGCTCGGCTACGCGATCCTGTTCTCGACCACGAGCAACTACGTCGTCCCGATCGGCACGATCATGGGGGAGCGGCTCGCCTACGCGCCGTCGCTCTTCTTCTGCCTCGCGCTCGCGACGGCGCTGTGGGCGTGCGAGCGCTGGATCGGCGCGCGCGGAGTGATCGCCGCGGTGGTTGCGCTGACGATCGCGCACGGCGCGAAGACGTGCGCGCAGAACCGAGTCTGGCGCGACGAGATCACGCTGTTCGCCGAGCAGGCGCGCACGGCACCCGAGAGCGCGAAGGCTCACGCGCAATACGCGAACGCTCTCGCCGAGCTCGGCCGCGACCGCGAAGCCGCCGCCGAGTACGAGCGATCGCTCGCGATCCGCGCCTACAACCCGGACGTGTACTTCCGCCTCGGCGACACGCTCACGCGGCTGCGCGAGGATCCCGAGAAACGCATCGCCGCCTACCGCGGCGCGATCGCGCTGATGCCCGACCACCTGAACGCGCGCGCCGCGCTCGCGTTCACGCTGATGCGGCAGCAGCGCTGGAGCGAAGCGCGCGCGGAAGTCGGCGCGATCGCGGCGCGCGACGCGGACCATTGGTCCTTGCCCGAGCTGCGACGGAAGCTCGAGAACGCGCCGAAGTAGGCTCGTTCGAGTCGCGGTTCGACGGCCGCGGAGACCTCACTCCAGCGGCTTGGAAACCGTGCCGATGGAGAATACAATGTAGCCACATTGTCCATACGTCCGCCCACGCACGCCTGCAGCCAGGAACCGCCCATGGAAAAGAAGCTCACCAAACACGGAAACAGTCTGGCGCTCGTGATCGACAAGCCGGTGCTCGACCTGCTCGACATCGACGCCGACACGACGCTGTCCGTCACCACGGACGGCCGTTGCTTGATCATCGCGCCGGTGCGATCCACGAGCCGCCGAAAGAAGTTCCAAGACGCCGTCGCCGAGGGCAACCGCAAGTACGGCAGGGCGCTGAGGCGGCTGGCCAAGTGACATGCAGCCCAGGTTTCTCGAGCTCGACGAGATCCTCTTAATCCACGCGGATCAGATCGAGAGATACGGCGGCAGCACCGGTGTTCGCGACATTGGCCTCCTCGAGTCGGCGCTGGCCATGCCTCGAGCGGGTAGCGGCGACGTCTACTTTCACGCCAGCCTGCACGAGATGGCGGCCGCGTATCTGTTCCACCTCGTTCAGAATCATCCGTTCATCGACGGCAACAAGCGCGTCGGCGCCCTCGCGGCCTACGTGTTCTTGCGATTGAACGGGGTCGAGCTCACGTGCACAAACAACGCGCTCGTGCGCTTGGTTCTGAACGTCGCGCAGGGTCGGACGACCAAAGCGGAAGTCGCTGCATTCGTCCAAATGCACATGCGACGCTGACTGTGCGGCTTCCCGCTCACTCCCAGCGCGAGATCACGACCTTCTTGTCGGTGTAGAAGTCGAACGCCTCGCGACCGTGCGCCTTCAGGTCGCCGAAGAAGCTCCCTTTCGCTCCGCCGAAACCGAAGAAGCTCATCGGCGCGGCGACGCCGATGTTCACGCCGGCCATGCTGGCCTCGACGTTGTACTTGAAGTCGCGCGCGCTCTTGCCGCTGGTCGTGAAGATCGAGCTCGCGTTCGCGAGCGGCTGGTCGCGCGCGATGCCGAGCGCTTCGTCGAGCGATCCGGCGCGGATCATGCACAACACCGGACCGAAGATCTCTTCGCGCGCGATCGTCATCTCCGGCGTCACGCGATCGAACAACGACGCGCCGAGGAAGTAGCCTTCTCCGCTCACCTTCGCGCGACGTCCGTCGGTGACGAGCTCCGCGCCCTCGGCGACGCCTGTCTCGATGTAGCCGACCACGCGCGCGCGGTGCTTCTCGGAGATCAGCGGTCCCATCGTCGTCTCGGGCTTCGCTCCGTCGCCGATCGCAAGGCTCTCGGCGCGCTTCTTCAAACCTTCGCGCAACCACGCGTGGCTCTCGCCGACCGCGATCACCACGCTGCCCGCGAGACAGCGCTCGCCCGCGCAGCCGAAGGCCGAGTCCGCGATCGCCTTGAGCGTCGACTCGCGGCTCGCGTCGGGCATCACGATCAAGAAGTTCTTCGCTCCGCCCAGTGCTTGCACGCGCTTGCCGTGCGCGGCCGCAGTCTTGTAGACGTGTTCGGCGACCGGGCTCGAGCCGACGAACGAGATGCCCTTCACCAGCGGGTGCGCGCACAGCGCGTCGACGCATTCCTTCGCGCCGTTCACGAGGTTCAACACGCCGGGCGGGAAACCGGCTTCGTGCGCGAGCTCGAACACGAAGCGCTGCGCGAGCGGGACTTGCTCGCTCGGCTTGCACACGAAGGTGTTCCCGCACGCGACCGCGAAGGGATAGAACCAGAGCGGCACCATCGCGGGGAAGTTGAACGGCGCGATGCAGGCGAACACGCCGATCGGCTGTCGCACCGACTCGCAGTCGATGCCTTTCGCGACGTCCTCGAGCGCTTGGCCCATGAGCATCGACGGCGCGCCGGCCGCGACCTCGACGCACTCGATGCCGCGCCGCACGCTGCCGCGCGCTTCGTCGAGCGTCTTGCCGTTCTCGCGCGTCACCGTGCGCGCGAGCTCCTCGGCGTTCTTGTCGAGCAGGTACTTGAGCTCGAACAAGAAGCGCGCGCGCTGGGTCGGCGGAGTCGCGCGCCAGCCCGCGAACGCGGCGTGCGCCGCGCGCACGGCGCGGTCGACGTCGGCGGCGGTGCCGAGCGGAACCGAAGCGATGACCTCGCCAGTGGCCGGATTGCGGACGTCTTGCGAACTGCTCGACAGCGACTCGACCCATCGTCCGCCGACGTAGTCGCGGAGGCGTCCGTTCGTCATCGGTCGGTGCTCCGTCTGCAGCCCATCACGCATCCCGCGCAGCGTCGCGAATGCTAGCGGTGGTCGCGAAGCGTCACAAGGCCGCTGGCCGAGCTCTTCCGGCGTCGCGAGCGATCAGTTGAACGCGCCGAGCGCCGACTTGAAGAGATCGCTCCCGTTGTCCTTGTTCAAGAGACGCCAGAAATCGAGGCTGAACCCGATGATCGGTCCGTGGCTGCCGCTCGAGAAGTCGTGCCAGTACGCACCGACGCTGATGTGCGGCAACACCGAATACGTCTTCGCCCAACCGACGTGGAGCGTGGGGCCGATTCCCAAGCCGAAGTCTTGATCGCTGAACGTCAGCGTCGCGGAGCCGCCGACGAACCAATCGCGCGCATCGGACGGATACGCGACGTAGCCTACCGTGTGCACCATGAGCGCGGCCTGCGCGCTCGATCCCTTCGCGGCGCGCGTGTCGATTTCGAACCCGAGCTCGGGGTGGAGGAAGACGAATTGGTGGTGCGGCGGCGACTCCCAGGTGAACGGAGTGACGTAGCTATTGAGAAGGGACTCCCAAGGGTATTGAGAGTAGCCCTTCTCGAGGTAGTTCGACCAAGAGGCATCGATGTCCGTGAGACGAGCGGTGACGCGCTCGTAGGGCTTTTCCTTCAATGCCACGAAGATCGTCCGCATCCGGTCCACGACTGCGCGGATTTCGATGGCCTGCGTGACGGTCGCGTAGTAGACGCTCGGACTCCCCGTCGGCGGTTTCTTGACGAGATCCCCACCTAACACGATTTGCCGATCGCTTCCGCAGAAATAGCATGCTTCCGTAGTGATTCTGTCGTTGCCCTTGCCGACTGCTTCGAAGTCGGCTTCCGGGCGCGGGATATACACGAACGGCTTCAGCAGATCGAGTTGCGCCAAGTACTCGTCGAGCTTGCTCAGCAGTGCTGCCAGAAGCAGCTTTGAATTGTCGTCGTTCGAGTTGAAGGCAGTACTCGACCGGATTCTCGCCCGCAGACGTAGGACAGAGTGCTTGACGCCCTCTTTGGTCAAGTCGCCCGTCAGTGACTTGTCATCGCCATAGGACGTATACTCGGGAGCGTCGGTCCAAACCGGTCTCTTGTCCTTGTTCTGGGCGAGTGGGTTTCTGTCGCTTCCGTAGACAAAGCTGTATTTGTCGAAGCCGACGGAGCTTTCGATCGCGGCCGGGTCGAGCGGCTTGAAGCCGAGATCCTGCGGGTCACGAAACGATCCCTGTGCTCGGAGCGGGATGCTGAGCGGCGCGAAGGCGGCGCAGGCGAGCGCGAGTGTGAGCAGCCTCATGGTTTGTTCAGCTCCTGGTAGACGCGAAGGATGAATGTGGCCAATTCCGTCAAGCTCAGCGATTTGTTGAAGTCGTAGCCGAACAGCGAGTGCAGCTTGTTGAACTCGTCGGTCGCGTGATCCGGATGGGACGCATTGAACGTTGCCACTGCGTCGTCGACTTCCGCCGGCGTGCAGAGCTTGTTCGTGCCGAAGATCTTGCGCAGAACCTGGACGTGAACCGCCGGGTCCGAAAAGTACAGTTCGAAGTCGTGGACCGTCTTGAGCTCGGCGAAGCGCGAAGTGGTTACGTCCGTGTAGTCAGTCCAATCCGGCGGAGAAAAGCTGAGTGGCCACGTGAACGGGTCGCCGTCGTGGCGGAAGTTCAAGTACTTCCGGCACGTCGAGTTCGGCGAATCGGGCCGCAAGCACGAGGAGTAGACCTCGAACGCATCCGCCGGTGCGACGTTCGTGTAGACATCGGGTGACGCCGCCGAGGTCGTCTTCGAAGGGGGGACCATGCACTCGAGGAGCCGCGAGACGTTGGCCACCATCGAAACCGAGTCCCACATCAACTCGTGTGGCTCGAAGAGTCCCTCGTCGACGGACGAATAGCGCAAACACACGAGCGCGTCGTGCGCGACGGACGATCCCAAGCTGTGCGCGATGACGTGTGCTCCGATGAAAGGGCCTACCTTCAGCTTCTCGGAGTTCATCTCGCGCAGGCCGTCGGCGAACTGCTTGTTGACACGGGCGATGACCGCGTCTCGAACGAGGGGCCAGCCTTTCCACAGAAGTGGATCGAGCGCGCTCTCCCAAAAGAATTTCTCCGCGCCCTGAGTCGCTTGTGCACTGTCCGCGATCTTTTGGAACACGTCCGCGAGAGTCTTGCCCACTCCCGCTCCGCCCGCGACGGACGCGGTCATCTCTTTCGTCCGCTTGCGGAACCCCTCGAAAATGTCGTCATAACTGATCGGGATGAATCGCAGGTACTCGTCCTCGATGTCGTTGGCGGACTTGCCCTTGAACGGCGCGTAGTTCTGCAGCGCCGCGTGGATCGTGTCTTTGAATGATTTGTCCCAGTCCTCCGCTGGATGCAAGCCCAAGCCGTGCACCAAGAAAACGTACTGACGTGCCATGATTCGTTCTCTCCTCTCTTTCGGATTCGATGCGAGGGGCGCGTGCGGCGGCAGAATGCAAAGCGCGTGACGGGAAACGCACTCGAGCCGCGGAAGCGAAACTCGTCAGCCCGCTCTCATTTTGGCCGGGAGGGTACGTGTGGCGTCGACGACGTGTCAAGTGAGTCATGCCGCTCGGACTGCGCGTCCCACGTGGCGTCAAATCACTGACGGCACCAAGCGCTCAGCCTTCGCTCCTGATCGACGCGGTCGCGCGAGAGCGCGCGAGATGCGGATCGAGGTCGCCCGCTTCGGGCGGCCGCTCGGTGTGCGTGTCGAACGAACCGGCGATTCGATCCCACGCCGTCGGCGGGTAGCTTCGAGCCGCGATGGGCCGGAGTCGACGACCGGCTGATGAGTGAGCGCTGAAGCCGGGAATGGGCAGCCTCGAGGCGAACGCTCGCACGCGAGCGTGAACGAGCGGGCGCGGCATTCTGACGATTTCGACAGCGACTTCGGGCTCCCGCATTCACTACGATCGGCGGCGTGGGTGATGGTTCCGATTTGGACGCGCAAGGTGTCGTCGTGCGCGCGTCTGTTTCCCCGAATTCGCGGCGGGAGTCGTTCGCCGGCGCGCGCGCGATCGCGGCGGCGGGGCGTGTCGGAGCTTCCGAAGCATCGGATCGCGGCGCGCGAACGCTCGCCGCCGTCGCGATCCTCGTCGCGTTCGCGACCCTCTTCCTCCGCCTCGGCGGCATGGCGTTGGTCGATCCCGACGAAGGGCGCAACTCGGCGGTCGCGAGCGAGATGCAAGCTTCGGGCAGCTGGCTCGTGCCGACGTACGACGGCCTCGACTACCTCGACAAGCCGGCGTTCTTCTTCAAGTCGGTGGCGCTGTCGTTCGCGGCGTTCGGCCGCAGCGAGACGGCGGCGCGCTTGCCGTCCGCGCTGTTCGCCGCGGCGACGCTCGCGATCGCGTACGTGTTCGTTCGGCGCGAGCTCGGCGCTCGTTGCGCCGCGATGGCGACGATCGTGATCGCGACGACGCCGCTCTACTTCGCGTTCGCGCGCATCGTGATCGTCGACATGACGCTGTGCTTCTTCGTGTGCTCCGCTCTCTTCGCGGGATATCTCGCGGAGGAGCACGAGGGACCGGCGCGGCGTCGCTGGTACTTGTGCGGCGCGTTCGCGGCGGCGCTCGCGACGGTGGTGAAGGGCCCAGTCGGGTTCATCATCCCCGCGCTCGTGCTCACGGTGTTCGCGTTCGTCGAGCGCCGGCCGCGCGCAGTCCTGCGCCTGCTCGCGCCGGTGAACTTGGCGGTGTTCTTCGCGATCTCGCTCTCGTGGTTCCTCGCGCTCGTCCGCGAGCGGCCGGGTTTCGCGTACTACGGGCTCGTGCGCGAGACGTTCGAGCGCTTCACCACGCCCGCGTTCCGCCGCACGCAGCCGTTCTACTACTACGGTCCGCTGATCCTTGGCACGTTCGTGGCGTGGAGCCTGCTCTTTCCCGAGGCGATCGCCGGCGCATGGTCCGCGTGGCGAGCGCGCGGACGACTTCTTCGCATGGAGCGCTTCCTCATCGTGTGGACGCTCGTCGTCGTCCTGTTCTTCTCGATCTCGCAGTCGAAGCTGCCGGGTTACGTGTTGAGCACGGCGGTCTCGCTCGGGATCCTCGTCGCGCGACTCTTCCAGCGCGCGAGCGCGGCGGATTCGCGGCGCGCGCTCTCGCTCGTGCTGCGCGGCGCGCTCGCGCTGGCGGTCGTGTGCGGAATCCTCGCCGCGGTTCTCGGTCTCGAGCTCGCCGAGCCGGGCATCCTGCAGCGCACGTTCGCGCGCACGCGTCTCGAGCCTTGGTCGCCGGTCGTCGCGCCGGCGTTCGCGGCGATGCTCGTCGTCGTCGTGCTCGCGTTGTTCGCGCGTCGAGCGCGCCGGCCGGCGGCGGTGTTCGCCGCGTTCGCCGCGATGCCTCTCGGCGTGATCGCCGCGGGATCCGGAAGCTTCGCGACCTACGCCGAATCGCACTCGTCGCGCGCGCTCGCGCGCGGCATCGAGGCCGCCGCGCCGGGGACGGACGTGGCCTGCCTCGCCACTCTGCCGTTGGGGCTCACGTTCTACCTCGGGCGCAAGGTCACGCTGCTCACGGAGAGCGGGCGAGAGCTCAGCAACTACGCGCAGTACGCGCTCGAACAGCAACCGGAGTGGCCGCCGCAGGTCGTGAAGGTCGGTGAGCGCGACCGCTGGCTCGATGCGCGGCGCGCGCCGGTCGTGCTCGTCGCGCGCGCGGACGAGGGCGGTCTGTTCGACGCGATCGCGGCACAGCGCGATGCGAAGCCGATCGAGCTCCCCGCGCCGTGGCGCGCCGTGATCGTCAGGCCGCGAGGAGGTCGCTGATGTGCGGCGTGTGCGGCATCGTCGTGCGCGGCGGCGTGCAGGACTCGGCGACGGCGCAGGATCAAGTGTCCCAGATGGTCGAAGCGCTGGCGCACCGCGGACCCGACGACAGCGGCGTCGAGGAAGTCGTCGCCGCCGTGTTCGGCGCGACGCGTCTCGCGATCCGCGGATTGATCGACGGACACCAACCGCTCGTCGACGAAGCGAGCGGCGTCGTCGCGGTGTGCAACGGCGAGATCGACAACCACGCCGAGTTGCGACGGTGGCTCGCCGAGCGCGGGCGCACGGTGGAACAGGAGACCGACGTGGCCGTGATCCCCGCGCTCTATCTCGAGCTCGGCGACGCGTTCGTCGAGCGCTTGATCGGCGTCTTCGCGATCGCGGTGTGGGATCCGCGCAGTTCGCGCCTCCTGCTCGCGCGCGACCGCGCCGGCGAGCGGCCGCTCTTCTTCGTCGTCCGCGACGATCGTGTCGTGTTCGCGACGGAGATCGCGGCGCTCGCGTCCGACCGCGAGCTCGCGCTCCGACCCGACCGCGCGGCCTTGCGCGGTTACCTCGCCGTCGGCGCGTTCGTCGCTCCCGACGCGCCGTTCGCGGACGTGCAGAAGGTCGCGCCGGCGGAGATCGTCACCATCGACGAGAGCGGCATCTCGCGCCGGCGCTACTGGCGATGGCCGATCGGGAGCGCGGCGAAGACGGCATCCGTCGCGAGCTCGTCCACGTTCGCGCGCGGCTCGAACGCATCGACGAGGGCGCCGACCGAAGACGAGTTCGACCGCGTGTTCCGCGCCGCCGTGTCGCGCCAGAGCGACGTCGACGTCGACTTCGCGGTGTTCTTGTCGGGCGGACTGGACTCGTCGCTCGTCGCGGCGGTGCTGAAGAGCGTTCGTCCGGATGTCGTGCTCACCGCGTACACGCTGCGCTTTCGCGAGGCATCGTTCGACGAAGGCGATTTCGCGTCCGAGGTGGCGGAGATGCTCGGCATCCAGGCCGTCACCGTGTGGTGCGAGCCGGAGCAGTTCCCGCGTCAGATCGCGGAGCTCATCGACACGGTGGGGGAGCCGCTCGCCGATCCGGCTTGGGTGCCGACCGCGATGCTCGCGCGCCGCGCGTCGGCGGACGTGAAGCTGTGCTTGTGCGGCGAAGGCGGCGACGAGCTCTTCGGCGGATATCCGACGTACCTCGGCGCGCGTTGGAGCGACGCCTACCTACGGCTGCCGCGTTTCGTGCGCGCCGCGTTCGAGCGCGCCGTGCGATCGCTGCCGCAGAGCGAGAAGAAGATGACGCTCTCGTTCCTGTTGCAGCGCTTCGTCGACGGCGCCGCGATGGAAGGCTTGGCGCGTCACGAGCTGTGGACCGCGAGCGTTCCGCCGCAAATGCGCGCGAAGCTCGAGGCCGAGCACGTGAGAAATACGGCGACCGGCCCGCGGACGAGCACGAGCGCGCGCGAACGATCGCGGCGCGATGCGGACGCGCCGGCGGAGCTCCTGGATCTCCTCCAGCGCCGCGATCTCGAGACCACGCTCGCCGAGGGATTGCTGACGAAAGCCGACCGCGCGTCGATGCAATCCGCTCTCGAGCTGCGCGCGCCGTTCCTCGACCGCGACGTCATGGAGCTCGCCGCGCGCCTCTCGGTGCGCGAGCGCGTGCGCGGATTCGAGACGAAAGCGTTCCTCAAGCTCTGCGCGCTGCGCTACCTGCCGAAGAAGATCGTCTACCGCAGGAAGCGCGGTCTCTCGGTGCCGCTAGCGGCATGGTTGCGCGGTCCGCTCGAGACCTGGGCGCGCGAAACGCTCGGCAGCCGACGGCTCGATCGCGTCGGACTGCGCGCGGACGTCGCGCTCCAGATCTTCGAGGAGCACTGCGGCCGGCGCGCGAACCACGCGCGCGCTCTCTGGACGTTGCTCGCGCTCTCGGAGTGGATCGCGTGGGCCGAGCGTCGCGGCGTGACGTTCGAGCGTTGACACGGCGCCGAACGGCGCACGCACGCGTGTAGAATCCGCCGCGACCGTGAAGCTCGAGTCCTACATCCTGCGCGAGCTCGTCGTCGACTTCACGTTCGCGGTGGGAGGCATGCTCGTGCTGTCGTTCCCGGGCATCGCCGTCGCGGCGGTGAGCAAGCTGCACGGCGTCGACGCGAAGTCGGTCGTCTTCTACCTCCCCCTCTTGATCGCCGGCCTCATCCCGTACGTGATGCCGCTCGGTTACCTGCTCTCGACGGTCGTGACGTTCGGGCGCTTCGCGGCCGACCACGAGTGGACGGCGGCGCGGATGTCGGGCCACCATCCGTTGAAGCTGCTCGTTCCGCCGCTCGTGCTCGCGATTCCGCTGTGTCTGTTCACGGACTGGCTGGTCGGCGACAAGCTGCCCGAGATCAAGCTCAACCAAGAGCAGTACAAGGGCATCGCGCTGCGGAACAAGCTGCGCAGCTTGAGCCCGGGCCAGACCGAGCTCAACTTCGGCGGCTACTACCTCTCCGCCGGCAGCCGCGAGCGCGACGACTTCCTCGACGTCTTCATCAGGATTCCCGGACAGCCGGGCGAGGAAGCGAAGAAGCTCGTCGCCGCGCGCGTGCACTTCGAGTTCGCGGGCGCGGACGTCTTCATCCATCTCACGCACGCGCGCATGGTGAACGGAGCGTTCGACCTCTCGAACGAAAACCCTGTCTTCCGCATGGACTTGAGCGGGCTCGGCAAGGACACGGACACGTACGAGTCGTTGCGCTACAAGCGCTCGAGCACGCTCGCGCAGGCGATCGCCGAGGGAGATCTCGAGCCGGAGAAGGAGAGCCTCTACCGCTTCGAGATCAACCACCGCCGCGCGATGTCGGCCACGTACTTGATGTTCCTCCTGCTCGGCATTCCGACCGGTCTGCTCCTGCGGCGCGGGACGCAGCTCGGAGCGCTGTCGGTCGCGGTCGGTTACGCGCTGCTCTACTACGTGCTCGCGATGCGACTCGCGCGGGATCTCGGGACGAGTCACGTGCTGCCGCCGCTCTTCGCGGCGTGGTCGGTCGACATCGCGGGGTGTCTCGTCGGGACGTGGCTCCTGTACAAGGCGCTGCGTCAATGAGGCGGCGCGCGCTGAAGCTCGGCGGTCATCTCGATCGCTACGTCGGCTCGCTCTACGTCGCGTCGTACGCGACGGCGTTCCTCACGGTCGTCGGCTTGTTCCTGATCCTCGACCTCGCGTCGAACCTCGATCGCTACCTCGATCCATGGCCCGACGGCAGCCGCGTGCCGACGCTGATCATCGTGCGCTACTACGTCTTGAACATCCCGTTCCTGTTCCTGCAGGTGGCGCCGTTCGTGGCGCTGATCGCGGGCTTGTTCACGGTCGCGAAGCTGATGAAGAACAGCGAGACGGTGGCGGCGCTCGCGGCCGGCGTGAGCTCGCACCGCATGTTGACGCCGGTGTTCGTGGGCGGCATCGCATCCGCGTTCTTCATGTTCGGCCTGCGCGAGGCGACGTCGGCGAAGATCGCGAACATCCGCGACGAGTACCGCTTCGTGCTCGACAACAGACGCTACGACCGCATGTACAAGGACCTGCGCGTGCGCGATCTCAGCGGCAGCGTGGTGCTCCTCGGCGAGTTCCGGCCGAGCGTCGGGAAGCCTCCGGTCGCGGAGGTGCGGCGCCTCGAAGCGTACGTGCGCTACTCGCTCGCGCGCTGGGTCGAGATCAAGGCCGACCGCGCGGTGTACGCCGAGCACGACGGGCGCGTCGGTTGGTGGCTCGAGAACGGAATGCGCAGCGAGACCGTCCAAGGCATCCAGCGCACCGAGCCGGTCGAGTACCTCGAGGGCATCGATTTCACGCCGACGCTCGCGCTCTCCGCGCACCGCGCGGACGAGAACCCGCTCGAGCTCTCGTTCGCCGAAGCGCTCGAGCTCTCGCGCCGCGACCCGGACAACGTCGTGTACCAGACGCTGTTGCAGTACGAGTTGACGTTCCCGCTGGCGTCGATCGTCTTGATGCTGGTCGGCTTGCCGATCCTCTTGCAGCACGAGAAGCGCGGCGCGGAAGGGCTCGCGAAAGGCTCGCTCCTGTGCGTCTTCTACTTCGCGGCCGACTTCATCTTCCGCAACATGGGGCTACAGGGCGGAATCGATCCGTTGCTGGCGGCGTGGATGCCGGTGCTCGCGTTCGGGAGCTTGGGCCTCGTCTTGTACGAGGGGATGAGGACGTGACGACTCGCGCGACGCGCGTCGACGACGGCATCGCCTTCATTAAGGAAAGCCGCCTGCGATTCGATACTCTCCTCGCGGCCGGCTCCGTGCACCCGGCACGGCGCGCGCTCCTCGGGAAGAAAGCCGTCGCTCGACCGTCCCATCGCCAAATGTCCCCAGACGCTCACGCTTCGATCCGAACCATGCCGATCTCCCGCGCAACGATCCGATCCGCCTGCTCGATCGCGCTCGGCCTCGGCGCCGCGTGCCTCGCTCTCTCGTCCTGCGCCACCACCGACGCCAGCACGCGCGAGCGCGTGAACAAGATGGTCGCTCACGGCGAGTACGCCGACGCGGTGCGACTCGCGAAGGAAGAAGTGGATCAGAAGCCGGGCGACGCGCAGGCCGAGGAGCTTCACCGTCAAGCGACGATCGCGTACTTGATCGACCGAGGCCGGCGCCTGACGTTCCTCGACAAGGATCTCGAGGCGATCGGTTACTTCGAGCAGGCCTACGCGCTCGATCCCGCGTCGCGCGAGGTGTACGCCTGGCTCGACAAGACGCGCCGCAAGCTCTCGTGGTCCTGGCTCGAGAAGGCGCTCGAGCTGCACGCCGACGACGATCTCGACAAGGCGGTGCCGGCGTACGAGGAAGCGCTCAGGTACTCGCCCGGCGACCGCGACGCGCTGGCGGGATACGCGACCGCGCTCACGGGACTCCAGTTCCGCGCGCTGCGCGGCAAGGGCTACTTCAACGACGGATTGCGCGCTCTCTCGGAGTACTGGCTCGAGCAAGCGCGCTCGCGCTTCGCGTACGCGGGCAAGTACGAGCCCACGGATCCGCGGCCCAAGGAGCGCGGCACGCAAGTGAACGAGCTGCTCGCGAAGCAGCGCGTCGCGGTGGCGCGAGCGCTCGAGTCGAAGCGCCGTTACGCCGCCGCGCGCGGCGAGTACCGCGCCGCGATGCTGCTCGATCCCGAGAACGACGAAGCGAAGACCGGCAAGGCGCGCTGCGCGGACGAAGCGCACGCCTACGAGCTCCTGCGCGACGCGCGCATGTCGATCCTGCGCGGGCATTTCGACAAGGCGGCGACGCTGATCCAAGAGGGTCTCGCGCTCACGCAGGCGCAGAAGGACCTCTTCGAGGGCATGCAGGCCAGCGTGCAGGAAGCGCGACTCTCGAAGCTCTACACCGAAGGTCTCTCGTACGAGCGCGATCTCCAGTACGAGCAAGCGGTGAAGAAGTACGCCGAGGTGTTGAAGGAGACCGACTACTACAAAGACGTCTTGGCGCGCAAGGACACGCTCGAGCAGTACATCAAGCTCGCCGCGGACTTGTACGCGAAGGCCGAGGCGGCGACCGACAAGCAGACGAAGATCCAGTTCCTCGAGCAGATCCGGCTCGTGTGGCCGGAGTACAAGGACGTCGACGAGCAGCTCAAGGCTCTCGGCTCGGCGCCTTGACGATCGCGTCGACCGTCACGATGCGTCCGAGCCCGGCTCGCGACGCGCGATGTGCCACACCGCGAGGCCGAACAGCGACGCGAGCAGCGAGAGCTCGAGCCAGGGGTGCACGTCCATGCGCGCGAAGTGGCCCTTCCACACGATCAACGCCCAGTAGAGGAACGGGAACCACGCGCTTACGGCGACGATCAGTCCCCACCGCCGCGCGCGCGATGGATCGTAGGCTTCGAGCTCGCCTGCTTCGCTCGCCGCGTTCGCATCCGCGGGCGCGCGCTCGCGATCGATGCGGTCGAGCTCGCGCGCGGCGCGATCGATCAGCTCTTGGTTCTCGCGCAGCACGCGGTACTCGACGCCGATCGCGAACAGGTTGAACACGAGCGCGACGACTCCGCTCGCCCAGTGCCACGCCGGGTGCAGTCCGAAACCTCGGTGCGCGAATCCGAGCACCGCCGCGACGACGATCGCGAGCACGGCGAAGAGCGCCACGGGGTACGCCTTCTTGCGCGCGAAGAAGACGTTGAGCTCGGCCAGGAACTCGGGCCCGAGCGGACGCGAAGCCATCGCTTCCTTGAGCACGCGGCCGGTGACGATCATGAACAAGATGAGCAGCGAGTGCACCGCGGCCGCGAACACGGCGCCGAAGAGACCGATGCCGACGTGCGCGGGCGAGCCGAGAAGCCCGCTCACCGCGGTCCACAGGAGCGCCGGAACGACCAGCACCGCGAGCGCCCCGAAGTAGTGCACCATGCGCATGGGGGCGCGCATTCTAAGCTCGACCTCGATGAGTTCGAGTCGGTGCAGCGTGCGCCGATGCGATCGCGATCGTCCGCGACCGGCGCGCTCGTGCGCAGCGATCGGCGGGCACTCCATCGGTCGGACGGTGATTCGCGACGCGCCGCCGACTTCGTGGAGCTTCGGCTCGACGTTCCACACGGCGCCGAACGCAACGCGGTTCTGGGGACGGTCACGCCCCTTGGAGCGTGCGCGCGACAGCCGCGTCGAAGCGGCGTCCACTGACGGTGCGCTCCAGACGAGCGAGACAGTTCGCGCGCGCACCGCGTACCGATCGATGGCGACGCACGGTGCGCGCGTCGCGGCGACGGCGACGCCCGGTGCGCGCGGCGATAGCGACGCACGGTGCGCGCGGCGCGGCGATGGCGACGCACGGTGCGCGCGGCGCTGGGATGGCGGCGCACGGTGCGCGCGTCGCGCGGAGGACGACGCGCGGTGCGAGCGTCGCGGGGCGCGTACAATTCCGCGCTCATGCTGCGCCGCATCTCGACCAAGTGGGTGCTCACGGTGCTCGCGGCGGTGCTGATCCCGTTCATCGGCTTCGCGTGGTTCGTCGACGTGAAGATGGCGGAGCGGCAGTGGGACATGGTCCGCTACTTCCTGCTCAACTTGGCGGGAGACATGGCGGAGCATCTCGACGCGGAGATCCGCCGGCGGCGCTTCGAGGTCGAGCTGTGGATCAACACGACGCCGCTCACCGAGTGGACGATCGGCGAATTCGGCGGCGAAGAGGTCGCTTTCGCCGCGACGCTGAAGAACGGGTTCGATCGCTTCATCCAGGACGCGCGCGTGTTCGACTTGATCCTCGCGATCGACGCGCGCGGAAGGCTCGTGGTCTCGAGCACCGTGTCGCCGGACGGCAAACCGCTCGGCGAGAGCACGCTCGCCGCGCTCGCTGCCTACGACTTCTCGAAGGAGCCGTGGTTCCAGCGCGCGATGACCGGCGTCGATGCGCTCGTCGACCACCACGAGTCGCCGCTGTTGCCGCGGCGCGAGACGGCTCCGGGCACGCATCCGGAGAACTTCCACATCGGCTTCGCCGTGCCCGTTCACCGCCAGATCGATCGCGAGCGCACCGTCGGCGTGGTGTACGCGCTCATGAACTGGCGCCACGTGCAGTCGAAGATCCTGAAGCCGCCGCGCGCGCCGGTTCAAGGCCTCGTGTCGCCCGACATCTACCACAGCTGCTACGCGTGGCTGTGGATGTCGGATGCGGACACGATCATCGGTCACCCCAGCCGCGACCTGTACTTGAAGAAGGTGTCGCAGCCGCCGGTGAACCTTCCCGAGCTCGTGCGCGCCGCGCGCTCCGCGGATCAGGGCATGTATCCCGAGTACACGTTTCGCGGCGTGAAGAAGAGCGGAGCGTTCAAGCACTGCGCGGGACCCGAGCAAGGCGGTCTCGGCTGGGTCGTCGGCGTCGGCGTCGACAACGACGACATCACGGTGACGATCGACGAGCTGCGAACGCTGCTGCTCGAAGCCACGCTGTGCGCGCTCGCGGTGGTGATCGCGGGGACCGTGCTCATCGCGCGCCACACCACGCGTCCGATCTCGACGCTGCAACGGCACACGCAACGCATCGCGGAAGGCGATCTCGAGACGCAGGTCGAAGTCGATTCGAAAGACGAGCTCGGCGACCTCGCTCGCGCGTTCAACAAGATGACGCACGAGCTCAAGGACAACCGCGCGAAGCTCATCAAGGCCGAGAAGGACGCGGCGTGGCGCGAGATGGCGCGACAAGTCGCGCACGAGATCAAGAATCCGCTCACGCCGATCCGTCTTTCCGTCGCGCTGCTCAAACGCGCGAAGGACGAGAAGAGCTCCGAGTTCGAGTCGATCTTCGAGCGCACGGTCGATCTCGTCCATCGTCAAGTCGACAGCATGCGCGCGATCGCGGCCGATTTCTCCGCGTTCGCCGGGACGCGCAAAGCGTCGCCGGAGGTGTTCGACGTCGGCGATCTCGTGAGGGAGGTGCTCGACCTGAACGCGGCCTGGGCTCGGGAGCTCGGCGTCTCGATCGAGCGGCGCGGAACCGGCGCGAACGTGTTCGTCGACCGCGGCGAGCTGAGGCGCGTGCTCATCAACCTCGTCTCGAACGCGCTCGAGGCGATGCCGGGCGGCGGGAAGCTCACCGTCGCGATCTCGCGCCGGGCGGACGCGGCCGCGCCGCAGGTCGACATCGAGATCCGCGATACCGGGACGGGGCTCTCCGAGGAAGTGCGCCGGCGGCTCTTCGAGCCGTACTTCACGACGCGCACGCACGGCACCGGTCTCGGGCTCGCGATCGCGGCGCGCTTGATGGACGAGATGAACGGGCACATCGAGATCGTGCCGGTGTCCGACGACGAAGGTCGCGGCACGATCGCGCGACTGCGATTGCCCGAGCACCGCGCGTGAGGACGCACGATCCGCTCATCGATCGCGCGCCGCGCGACGCACACGAGGCTCCTCGCAGGTGAGAGAGCTCGCGAGAGAAGGCATGCGGCGTCGACGTGTGCATCGCGAGCAGCCTCGTCTTCTGCTGCGCGATGCCGCCGCACGTCGCGCACGACGGCGCAGCCGATCGACTCTCGACCACCGCTCACGCGGTCGTGCACTCGGGCGAGAGCGCGTGCCTCGCGCTGAGCAGCTCGACGCGGCGAGCGCGCACGGCAGCGCGCGCATCCCACGGTGCGCCGATGGCCTGCTCCGACGCGGTGGTGGAACGCGCCGACGCGACGTCACGAATGCGCGCCTTCGGTCCGCAATCCGCGAGGCGCGATCATGACGAGGTCGCAGCTCGACGGCGCGGTGCTCGTCACCGGTGCGACGGGATTCCTGGGACGCGAGGTCGTGCGACAGCTCGTCTCGCGCAATGCTGGAGCGCGCGAGGCGGCGGTCGATCACGCGGTTTCGTTCGGCGCGGTCCACGTTCTCGCGCGAGCGAGCTCCGAACGCGGACCGCTGGCCGATCTTGCGCTGCGCTGGCACGAGGGCGATCTGTGCGACCCCACTGCCGTCGACGCTGCGCTCCGCGACGCCGCGCGCGAGGCCGGTGCGGCGGGGCGAGCGCTCTCGATCGTGCACTCGGCGGCGCTGGTCAGCTACAAGACGAAGGACCGCGAGCGCGCACGAGCCGTGAACGTCGAAGGCACGAGGACGTTGCTCGACGCGGCCAAGCGACATCGCGTCGCGCGCTTCGCGTTCGTGAGCTCGGTCGTCACGGTCGGGCACGGCCGCGTCGGCGAGGTGCTCGACGAGACCGCCGCGTACGACAACTCGCGCTTGCGCGTCGACTACGTCGACACGAAGCGCGAGGCCGAGGAGCTCGTGCTCGCCGCGGCCGGCGATCTCGACGTCGTGGTCGTGAACCCCGGGGTGATCTTCGGGCCGGTGGACCGCGTGTCGAACACGGTGCGCTTCATCCGCGAGATGGCGATCGGAAGGCCGCCGCCGCTCGCACCGCCGGGAAGCGTGAGCGTCGTCGGCGTCGAGGATGCGGCGCGCGGCACGTTGCTCGCGCTCGAGAGCGGACGGCGAGGCGCGCGGTATCTCCTCGTCGAGTCTCACATGAGCACGCACGATCTCTTGAACGAGATCGCGCGCGCTCTCGCGGTGGAACCGATCCGGCGCCGTGCCTCGCGTGCGGTGTGGCGCGCGATCGAGCTCTCTGCGCGTGCGTTCGATCGTGTTCGGCCGCTCGAAGTCCTGCCGCCGCAGGCGCTGCGCGCCCTCGGAGTGGAGTTGCGATTCGATTCGGCTCGGGCGAAGCGAGAGTTGGGATGGCAGCCGGAGCCGTTCCGAATCGTGCTCGTCCGCACGATCGCGCATCTGCGAATGTGCGGACTGCTCTCCACGCCCGATCCGGAAATGGAAACACCGCGAGTCCGGCGCGGGAGCGACCCTGCTCGTTGAACGAGCTCGACCGCCGCCGCTCGCGTTTCTCTCGATCGTCGACCGCGCAGCAACGGGAAGAGGCAGCGCGATGAGCGGAGGTGTGCGCATGCCGCGCTCGTTCTCGCTCGGACGCGGGTGAGCCGCCGCTCACGGAGTTCGACGCGCGCTGAGACGGGAACGAGTCGACGCCCACGAAGCTGTCGCGGATCCTCCCGACTCGACGCGCGCGTCGATCAGGATCGAGCCCGTTCGTCGCGGAGCGCGGCTCGACCTCGCTCTTCGACTCAAGGCTTCGCGTCGGGAGACTGATTCTCTTGGCCGGTGAATCCCCAGGTTCCGCTCACGGACGCATACCGGATGCTGAAGATGTCGAACAGCCAATCGAGCGGCGGCCAAGACGGAATCTGCGTGACGTTCTCGACGACCATGTTGGCCATGTTTGCGTCCGACGCATTCTCGCGCGCGACCATCAACGCGCCTTTCGGGAAATCCATCTGGAGAATGGTGATCGACCACCCAGTCGACTTGAACGTGCCCGAGGTCGCGGTCTGACGCTCGAAGGAGACGCTCGCGCAGCCCGAGAGCGCGAGACAGATCGAGACGGCGGCGATGCTCGCCGCGAGGAACCGATGGGCTCGCGCCCAATCGCGCTCGCGATCCGCCTCCGACGCGCGCTCGCGCGAGCCCGCGGACGCGAACGTAGGCCGCGGCGATGCGGATAGCTCGACCTCGAAGACGCTGTCGAGCTTGATCCTGCGAAGCTCTCTGTGCATGTCGTCCAAACATAGCGGAGCCCGAGTCGCCGTCAAAGACAGCCGCGGCGGAGCCGCGAATCCCCGCACGAGAGAGCGTGTCGAGCGCGCGCTCGACGCCGCGTGAACCAGCTCGCGTGCATGCGTGGTCGCATCCACGTTCGCTATGCTGATCGCGGATGGCCCACCGGCGCGCTGCCGCAACTCCTTCGAGCGACGAACTTGCTTCCCATGCGCTGCAATTCCGGCGGCGCTTCGGCGACGGCGACGACGTCCGCATTTTCTTCTCGCCGGGGCGCGTCAACCTGATGGGCGCGCACCTCGACTACAACGGCGGACCGGTGATGCCCACCGCGATCGATCGCGGCACGTTCATCGCCGTTCGGGAGCGTCGCGATCGCCGGTTGCGTCTGGCCTCGACGCTCGATCCGGAGATGCTCGAGCTCGATCTCGATCTCGGCGCGGCGACACGCTCGAAGCGTTGGGTCGATTACCCTCTCGGTGTTTTGATCGAGATCCGCGCCGCCGCGATCGCGGCGGGACTCGAAACGCGGCTGACCGGTTTGGACATCTTGTTCGGCGGCAACCTTCCGATCGGTGCCGGCCTCTCGTCATCGGCCTCGATCTGCGTGGGCACGGCGTTCGCGCTGAAGACGGTGTGGGAGCAAGCACTGTCGCGCATGGATCTCGTCCACGCGGCGCTGCGCGCGGAGCGCGGCTTCGTGGGTGTTCAGTGCGGCATCATGGATCCGTACGCGGTGGGGCTCGCGAGCGAAGGACATATCCTGTGGCTCGACTGCAAGGACGCGAGCAGCGCCTACATGCCGCTCGACAACGACCGATACGCGATCGCCATCGCGGACACGCTGGTGCGACGTGAGCTCGCTCAAGGTGCGTTCAACGAGAGGGTGCGACAGTGCGCGCGCGCTTTCGAGCACTTGCGCGAGCGCCAACCCGAGTCGACGTGTCTTCGCGACATCCACCTGGAAGTGTTCGAAGCGTGCCGATCGGAGATGGACCCCACTCAAGCTCGACGAGCACAGCACGTGATCCACGAAGTGGCGCGAACGTTCGCCGCACGCGACGCACTGCTGCGCGATGATCCGGTCGGATTCGGCGCGGCGATGACGCGGGCTCACGTGTCCCTGCGCGATCTCTTCGACGTCTCCGCCCCGGAGCTCGATCAGCTGGTCGAGAGCGCGGTCGCTTGCGAAGGCGTCTTGGGATCGCGGCTCACGGGCGCGGGTTTTGGCGGCTGCACGGTCATCCTGTTGAGGCGCGGAGCGGAGGACGAGCTTCGTTCCCGGCTCATCGCCGACTTCTCGACTCGATTCGGCCGGCGCCCCGCGATCGGTTTCTTCGGCGGAGACGCGGGACCGCGCGAAATGCGCCTCGATTGAGCCGTTCGTATTCCTGAACCGCGATCTGCGATCGGGCGCCCTGTTCCACGCGTCGCCGAGCGACGCCGGCGCAATCCTGAATCAAAAGCTCTCGACAGCGATCTGCGGGTCTGAGCATCGCCGGCGGCGCCGCTCCTTCTCCGCGACTTCATCGAGGTCGCGTCGTCGGCGCGCTCTGCCGGCGCACATCCCGCGGGCTCACCCGCGAGATGTCCCGACTCAGGACGCTACGTCACCGCTGGACAGCGCCCGTCGCTCGCAGCGACTGCGCTCGCGAAGCGATGACGCGACCCGCCACCGAATCGCGAACCGCGGAGCTGAATGCGCTTTGCAGGAGGTCCGCCGTCAGGTCCGGCCGGTTCGAGAAGAGGTAGTTGGCGGCCAGCACGAGCCGCGCGTCGTCGTCTAGGAAGTGATCCTCGACATAGCGCTCGAGCAGCGCCAGCTGCCGATCGAATTCGCGCGGATCACCGTAGAAACCACGCTTGTCGACGACGGATTCGACGAGCTTCGGATCGAGCTCGATCGCGCGGCGCAGCGCGTACGCGCAGTAGTGGTAATCGCCCGTCGCGAAGAGAGCATCCGACAGGATCAGGTGGAAGACACCATCGTCGGGAACGAGCTCTACGGCCTTCGCGTACGCATACACGGCATCGCTGAAACGTCCGTCGCGGAACGCGCGGTCTCCGAGCGTCAAGTAGTCGTTGGCGGCGCGCGTCGCGTTCGCGTTGGGGCGACTCTCGGCAACGCGCGGGTCGATCGACTCTCGTGTGGCAGGATCCACGCGGCTCTCGCCGACCGCCGCTTCCGATTCGTAGGCGACGGGCTCGGCAGCCTCTGCGGTGTCGTCGTGCGCAGTGGAGTCCTCGACGATGTACGTGTAGTAGACCGGCTCTGGTGCGCAGTAGTACGCATACGGTGCGCAGTAGTACGGCGAACCGTACCCCCAGAATCCGCACGTGTTGAACCAGTATCCGAAGCCGCAATACGATCCCCAGTACGGCCAACAGAACGAGCTGCAGCCCCACCACCACCAGGCGCCCGGACACCAGCAGCTGCCATGGAATCCGCCCGCGCAGCCGTGCGATGCATTGTTCCACCACCAGCACCCGTTCGAGTGCGGCGTCGTCACGCAGCACGCCGCCGCAAGGCCGACCTGAACGCCGATGCTCGTTCCGACGGAGAGGGATTCGCCGCGCACGAGCTTCTTCCTGGCGATGGCCGGGTTCGACGCATGGATGCTCGCGAGTCGCGCCATCGATTTGATTTCGTTCCGACGAGCCGCTTCCGGGGGTGTTGAGATCGTCGCCATGCGCTTGCTCGCCGAGCTGCGCGACTCGAGGGGGGCGCGCGAACCGTTTCGCGCATCCGCAGAAGCGATTCGCTCACGGGAAAGCTCGGGAACGCGTTCCGCAGGTCGCACTCGCGCGTTCTCGGCTGGGCTCGAGAGCACCGAAGAACCGGCACGGCGATAGCGCTCGAGAAGCGATTCACGCGACTCCGACGACACGCGGACGGAAACATCTCGAGTCAGGCGATCGGCGATCGCACGCGTGTCGGCGGTCGACGGCACCGTCGCGCGCGGAGCATCTCCGTGTGCGCGCGACGCATACGGCCCGTCGCCGCGTTCCGACGCCGAGCCCGCGATCCGCGGGAATCGAGCGCGCGCCGGCGCCCAATTCGACAAATCATTCGCGGCATCCGGTCGGTACACGCGATCCAACACTTCCGCGTCGTAGCGTGAGAGCGCCCTCGATCGTTCCGCGCGGTCGTCGAGTCGCCCCGACGCGTTGCCGTGCAGGCCGTTGTCCGCTCGATCGACGCCGCGCTCGACGGCGCGTCGTGGGGCGTCGCTGCCATCGAAGCGGCTCGACGAAGTCCGCGCGGAATCGTAAGGTCGGATGGTCGGTGCGTTGTTCGGCGCGGTGCGCTCGATCGACGGGACGCTGCGTTCGGCGGGCGGTGGCGTTCCTCGATATCCGGACTCGCGAAGCCAATTGCTGTCGCGCGTCGCGACCGGAGCACGCTCCTCCGGGGACGCGCGGTATTCCTGGCGCGGTGCCCGAGCGTCGTTCGCGGGGCCGGTGTTCGGCCTGGAGATCGGCTGCGAGGGAGCGCTGAACGTGCGCGCCGGTGCGCTGTCGAAACGCGATCCGGATGATTGCGGGATCGATGAAGGCGCCCTCGACGTCGATGGAGATGCGCTCGATCCCGAGGATCGATTGGATCCCTGTCGCTGGACGAATGCTCGCGCCGGAAACGCGAGGCCGATCGAGACGAAGACGAAGACGATCGACGGACGGATAAGAGCGGACCACATCATGGATCACCTGCGCCGAGATGGAGTTGCGCGACTGGCGCAAAAACGGTGCCGGTACCGGAGCTCGCGAAAGGCCATCGCCCGTCGAGTCTGCGAGACCTCACTCGTGACTCTTGGTCTACCCAGGAGACACTTCGCGCTCGACCGTCAATCGTCCGAGACCACCGGCATGACGATCAACATCGGACCGCCGCGGAACTGCTCTCGTTCGAATCGCACGTAGGCGGCGAGCGGCTTCGACGACTTCGGTCGGGCGCCGTCCAACGCCGACACGTTCACCGGCGTCACACCGGCGATTCCCTCCACGAGCAGTCCGACGCCAGAACGTGCGGGCGTCGCCGTGAACTCCGGCGGCGGTGCGCGCGTCGATTCGATCAATCGCAGGATGCAAGCTGTCGGCGCGGCGTCCCCGCCGATCTCGATCGTCCACTTCGATTCGAGCTCGAGACTTCGTTTCGAGAGCCTTGGCGACCATTCGTCGCGAATTCGCGCACACTCCGCTAGTGCCGCTTCCCAGTCGCTCGCTTGCAGAGCGACGCGCAGGGAGACGGTCGCCGGCAGATCGAGGTGTTGCACTCGACTCGATTTCGGTTGCGCCGGCGGCGATTCCCGTCGATCCGGCGGAAGGAAATAGGAGTCGACGAAGCGGATGGCGGTGTCCACCGAGTCGTATCGCTCACTCCAAACGCGCTTGTCGCCCAACCACAATTCGCTCGTCGCCGGCCACCTTCTTCCGCGTATCTCGCGCCACGTGATGTTGCGGAAAGATTCATGAGCCGTTCCGAGCCGGTCGAGCAACGCCGTTCGGACCGGTTGTACGGATAGCGGTCGGTCCTTGTCCGACCCGCTTTGCGGTTCGAGTTGCGCGACGATCGTGCCGAGAGCACCAGCATCGGCGCGCGCTTCGGCTCCGCTGATCTTCCAGTCGAATCCGTCCGGCCAGAGCATCGTCGCCCGGCGAAGCTCGAGTTGTCGCAGCGTCGCCGTGCGCTCCTCGCCTTCGAGCTCGTACGAAACCGTCGAGCGCCCGTCGATCGAGAACACGCGTTCACCCGACCGATAGCGCATCTGCCGCTCGAGCACCTTGTCGTCTCCCGTGCTCAGGAACCATCGCGCGCGGTCGGGGAACACGTACGTAGCGATCAGTCGATGTGGAGCGTGCGCCGCCTCGTCGTACACCAAGCTCGAGACGCTCTCGAAGCCGCGCAGACCGGCGATCTTCTTCGGAGTCGTGGACGTCTGCGCAAAGTCTTCGCGCTCCGCGACGCGGCCTTGCGGAGCGAACCTCATCGAAGCGCAGACGATCGTGATCGCCGCCGATGCGGCCACTCCGACTACGGCAGTCGAACGGCCCACGCGGTCCACTCCTTCATGTCCGGACCGTAGTTCACGGACGAGAGCTCCACGAGCGACTTCATGAAGAGAGCTTGTGTGGTGCCCTCGCTTTTCGAAGCGGCCGATACGAGCGCGCGCGCGGCGGTGCCTTTGTCCGGCGGGGACTGCTTGCCGATGTACGCAACGGCTCGCGCGGCTGCAGCGCGCACCAACGGCACGGAGTCGTACAGTCGATCGCACAATGCCAGCAGCGACGTCCGATCTTCGAGTGTCGCCAGGATGAGCGCGCAATGCGCGCGGACCGTCGCCTCGTCCTTGTCGACGAGACCGAGACGGCTCGCGGGCAAGATGCAGTCGTCGCGCGCGCCGGCCTGCACGAGGCTCGCCGCGCACTGGGCCGCGTTGCGCCGAATGCCCGCGTCCGGGCTCGAGCTCAGGAGCCCGCAAATCGCCGAGAGGGGAGTGTCCGCGCGGCCGAGCAACATCAAGCCGAGAAGCACGTTGCTGACCACCTCCGGATGCTGATCGTCCAATGCCGCGATCAACGGGCTCTGCGCTTCGACGTCATGCGTGAACCCGAGAGCGCACGCGGCGACGACGCGGTTGCTGAGCGGTCCGGACTCGAGCTGCTCGACGAGCTCGCCGCGGCGCTTGTGCGTGGAGGCGGTGATGCTCTGCTCGAGCAAGCTCGCCTTGCGCCGGTCCTCGTCCGTCTGCGCGCTCATGATGAGGTTCGACCAGGCGCGGATCGCGGCATCTAGATCGGCCATGAACTTGCCGATGGGAGCAGGCTGATTCGTGGCCTCGATGAGCTGTCCGACCGGTTTCGGATCGTTGCCCTGCGCGGTGTCCTTCGCCGCCGGCGAAGCGCAGGCTGGCAACATCGCGCCGACGAGGAGCGCGCGCAGGCAGATCCCTCGAACGCCTGCGTCCAAGGCGCGCGAGCGGGCGTGTGCGGAACGACTCGTACCGACGGTGTGCATGGCGAAAGAGACGCCACAGCCGGTCGTCTCTTCCGTGAGATCCCGACCGCGGTTCCTCGCAGGAAGCTCGGATCCGAGTCGTAGACTAGCTCGACCAAGCGATCGGCGACAAGGCGCCGACGGAAACGCGCTGAGGCTGCAAGCGCGCTCGGCGGTGGCGCGCGATGAAGCGATGAGCTCCGTCTGCCGGCGCCGAGCGATCCGTCGCGCTCGCGGTTCTTCCGTCATTCGAACGCACCGGTCACGGGCACGGCACCCGAGCGCACGGGAAGGGGCACGATGGTCGCCTGCGCGTCGGTCTCGCCGATGCGAAACGAAGTTTCGGGACGCTGGTGACGCCGCTTCACGTAGGCGAGCGCGAGCCCGCTGTCGAGCACGAACGAGTAAGCCCACGACGTGATCACGCCGAGATCGCGCCACTCGCCATCTTCGTGCCGATACAGACGCGTTCCGCGCTCGATCGGATCGTCGTGCGAGACCCGCAGAGCGACGAGCCGCTTGTTGAGCCCGCCGTACGTGTCGATCTTCGCCACGACCTCTTGTCCGATGTAGCAGCCTTTCTCCAAGCTGAACGCCGACTCCAAGCGCGCTTCCTGCGGATAAATGTTTTCGTCGACGTCGACGCCGAAGAGCGCGCTCCCCGCTTCGACGCGCAGGATATCGCGCACGACGACTCCCGCCGGCCGCGCGCCGGCCGCGACGAGCGACTGCCACAGCTCCATCGCGCCTTCCGGACCGGCGTCGAGTCGGAATCCCGGCGAGCCCGCGACCGGCAATCTCACGATCGTGAGCGGATGCGCAGCGAGCGCGGCGCGCACCCAATCGTGGTCCGCGGACGGAAGCTGCGCGCCGGAGAGCCGCGCGACGATCGACTCGGACGCGGGACCGCAGATCGAGATCGACGCGTGTCGATCGCTGGCGTCCTTCAGCACGACCTTCTCGGAGAAGAGGTACGTGTCGAGAGCCGAGAGCAACGCGCGCGCGGAGCCGCGCGGAACCGAGAGGCGGAGTCCGTCGACGTCGCGCGAGACGTCGAAATCGAACAGCACCTTGCCCTTGCTCGAGAGCAGTAGATTGCGCGAACCGCCGCCGGCTCGGAGCCGGATCACGTCGTTCGCCGTGATGCGGTGCAGGAACGCGACCGCGTCCGCGCCGGCGACGTCGATGCATCCGCGGTCGGTCTCGTCGAACACGCAGGCGGCCGTCTGCGCCGCGTGGTACTCGCCCGGCACGTCGCCGTAGGTCAGCACCTCCGGTGCATCGGCCTCGGTGCGCAGGCGCGCGCCCGCGGCGCGATGGAGAGAGAGCAGGGCCGAGCCGTTCACGGTCGAAACTTCCGTCGCATGCGAACGCGAGAGGTTAGCCGATCGCACTCCCGCGCGCTCCTGCCGTGCATCGCGCAGCACGGAGCTCGCGCGAGGGGTAGATTCCCGTCGCGGTGCTGCACGCAGAGCGCGCCGGACGGGCGCGGACGCGGCTTGACAGCGACTGCCCGAGCGTCAGACTGTTGCCGCCGATTCCAGGCCCACGGCCTGTGAGAATCGAGCGACCCCCGGCGCGGCGGCGCGGAGCTCCCCGCCGGCGTTCGGCGCGCCGACACGGGGTTTTCCGCTGTGTCCGACACCTCCGCAGCGCCCTCGAGACGGGCGCCCGCGAACGCACGAAAGCATGCACACCACGCCCACGTCCATCCAAGGTCGCCGCGGGTTCAGCCTCCGCAGCCTTCCGAGTTCGCGCACGCTGATGGTCGTGCCGGTCATCGCGTTGGGCGCGAGCTGCGGATATCAACCGCGCGTCGCGGCGATGCGGTACGCGCTCAACAAGACGACGGTGCAGGAGCTCGCGAGCGCTCCCGACGCGCAAGACCACATCCAGGGCTCGCTGGAGATGCTGTTCGGGACGCCCGCGAACCCGAGCTTCGCGCTCACGAAGGATTGGAAGGACGAGTCGTTCAACCCGAACCATCCTCTCGCGAAAAAGGACGAGAACGGGAGCGGCGAGTTCTCCGACGCGGAGATCGCGTCGATGCGCAAGGACAACGAGCGGCGGTTCGCCGAGGAGCTCGCGCTCGTCGCGAAGCGCGACTACGCCGCGCTGCGTCCGCAGAAGTCGGCGCCCATCCTGCAGCACGAGATCGACACGATCGTCGGCGACAAGGATCTCAAGGACGACGAGCGACAGACCAAGCTGCGCGAGCTGTTCGAGAACTACTACCCGAGCTTCCGCGACTCGGCCGAGCTCTATCGACAACAGTGCCTGCACTGCCACGGCGTCGAAGGCGGCGGCGACGGTCCGACGGCCCCGTTCCTCGAGCCGCACCCGCGCGACTACCGCAAAGGCATCTTCAAGTTCACCGCGGTGAAGGACAAAGCTCGTCCGCGCCGCGAGGACATCTACCGCGTGCTCGACATGGGCGTCTACGGCACGGCGATGCCGTCGTTCCGGCGCTTCTCGATCGCGGAGCGCGAAGGCTTGGTCGACTACGTGCGACTGCTCTCGATGCGCGGCGAGGTCGAGAACCGGCTCGTGTCGACGTACAAGGACGAAGAAGAGCTGACGACCGCCGCCGTGCTCGAGTCCTACAAGGACGTTTGGGACAAGTGGCAGGAAGCGAAGGGCAAGGTCGTCGTGTTCGACGGCACGATCCCGCCCGTGACGCCCGAGATGATCGCGCGCGGCAAGGAGCTCTTCCACGACGCGAAGAAAGGCAACTGCGCGAGCTGTCACGGCGATCTCGGCCTCGGCGATGGATCGTCCGCCTGGAAGATCGACGAGACGACCGGCAAGAAAGTCTCCGCCTACAAGGATGATTGGGGCAACGACATCCTTCCGCGCAACCTGACCCAAGGCCTGTTCCGCGGCGGGCGCCGACCGATCGACATCTATCGGCGCATCTACTCGGGCATCAACGGCGGACCGATGCCGGCGATCGGGGAGTCGAAGGACGCGCAGGGCAATCCCTTGCTCTCGTCGAACGACATGTGGGCGCTCGTGCACTACGTGCGATCGCTGTCCGAGCACGACGGCTTCGCGCACAACGAGTCCGAAGCGCTCGGCGAAGGCCATGGTGCCGCGGGACACGGCGCGGAACAGCCGGCGCACGCGGGCGGCAGCGGCAAGGGCGAATGATCTCCACTGTTTTCGCGCGCTCGAGATCTTCCGCACGCGGCACACACGACAGGCTCACCTTGAACTCGGACAGAAGAACGGCATGCGCTTTCTAGCGACTCTCTTGTTCCTGGCGGTCCTCGTCCTCGGCGTTTGGACCTTCACTGACGCGGGCAACCACGGTTGGTGGCTGCCTCCCATCGCGTCGAGCTACGGGAAGCAAGTCGACGACCTGTTCGACTTGATCCTGTACATGGTCGCGTTCTTCTTCGTGCTGACGGAGGGGATCCTCGTCTACTGCGTGTTCGTGTACGGGAAGAAGCGCCACGACAAGGCGACGTTCACGCACGGGAACCACAAGCTCGAGATGGTGTGGACGATCATCCCCGTGATCCTCCTGCTCGTGATCGCGTTCTCGCAGATGAAGACGTGGGCCGAGATCAAGTTCGAAGGCAACATGCCGAATCAGGCTCCGATCGCCGAGGTGTACGCGAGCCAGTTCGACTGGCGGTTCCGCTACCCGGGCCCGGACGGAAAGCTCGGCACCGCCGACGACGTCGAGAACCCGTTCGAGTTCGTGGTGCCGGTGAACGAGAAGGTGCGCTTCACGCTGCGCTCGCGCGACGTGATCCACAGTTTCTTCGTGCCGTACTTCCGCTTGAAGCAGGACGCGGTGCCCGGCATGGCGATCCCGGTCTGGTTCCAGGCGACGAAGGAAGGCACCTACGATCTCGTGTGCGCCGAGCTGTGCGGCTGGGGTCACTACAAGATGGCCGGGCGAGTGCGCGTCGTCTCGCGCGCGGCCTACGACGACTGGATGAAGAAGATGATCGAGGACCAGAACAGCAACGGCAAGGAGGACAAGTCGTGACCGAACCGCTTCGAGCCAGCGCTGGAGGAGTGCACGCGCCGGTGCATCCGGCGCATCCCGTGCGCGCTCCGGGTCACGCGCCCCACGGTCCGAGTCACGCGCCGCACACCGGTCACCCGCGACCGGCGGTCGGCACCGGAGAGCCCGGCACCGTCTACGAGAGCCACGAGCACCACGAGCTCTCGTTCCTGCGCAAGTACATCTTCTCGACCGATCACAAAGTCATCGGCCTGCAGTTCATGTTCACGGGCCTGCTCTTCTTCTTGATCGGCGGACTGATGGCGATGGCGATCCGCTGGCAGCTCGCTTGGCCGTGGACCGAGATGCCGGTCGTCGGCCGTCTGCTCTTCCCCAACACCGGCCACGTGATCAGCCCCGAGTTCTACACGATGCTGTTCACGATGCACGGCACGATCATGATCTTCTTCGTGATCATTCCGCTGCTCACTGGCGCGTTCGGGAACTTCTTGATCCCGCTGATGATCGGCGCGCCCGACATGGCTTTCCCGAAGCTCAACATGTTCGGCTACTGGGCCATGGTGCCGGCGGCGTTCTGCGCGCTCGTCAGCTTCGGCGTCGAAGGCGGCGGACCGGCCGCCGGATGGACTGCCTACCCGCCGCTCTCGACGATCCAATCGGCGGCGCCGGGCAGCTTCAACGGGCAGACGTTCTGGCTGCTCGCGCTGACGTTCGTCGGACTCTCGTCGATGATGGGTGCCGTCAACTACGTCACGACGGTCGTCAAGATGCGCGCGCCGGGCATGACGATGTTTCGCATGCCGCTGACGATCTGGGCGTTGTTCATCGCGGCGCTGTTGCAGCTCTTCGCGCTGCCGGTGCTCACCGCGGCGAGCATCATGCAGCTCCTCGATCGCGTGCTGCACACGGGCTTCTTCACGCCCACGAACTTGCTCGTGAACCAGCTCAGCCCCGAAGGCGTGGGACAAGCCGCGGGCGGACAGCCTCTTCTCTGGCAGCACCTCTTCTGGTTCTACAGTCACCCGGCCGTCTACATCATGGTCGTGCCCGCGATGGGCATGGCGTCCGACATCCTGTCGGTGCACGCGCGCAAACCGATCTTCGGCTACAAGCCGATGGTGTACTCGATCGCCGCGATCGCGGGTCTCGGCTTCATCGTGTGGGGACACCACATGTTCATGTCGGGCATGAACCCCGCGCTCGGCATGACGTTCATGGTCTCGACGATCATGATCGCGCTGCCCTCGGCCGTGAAGGTGTTCAACTGGCTCGGCACGCTGTGGGGATCGCGCATCCATCTCACGACCGCGATGCTGAACGCGATGGGGTTCGTGGCGATGTTCATCATCGGCGGATTGTCGGGCATCTGGATGGCCGCGACGCCGGTCGACATCTATATCCACGACACGTACATCGTCGTCGCGCACTTCCACTACGTCGTGTTCGCGGGCTCGGTGTTCGCGATCTTCGGCGGCATCTACCACTGGTTCCCGAAGATGTTCGGCCGGATGATGAACGAGAAGCTCGGCAAGCTGCACTTCATCGGCACGTTCATCTTCACGAACTGCGTCTTCTACATGATGCACCAGCTCGGCATCGCCGGGCTGATGCGTCGCACCGCGGATCCTTACGCGTACGACGTGTACTCGCACCTGCAGCCGCTGAACCAGTTCATCTCGATCAGCGCTTTCTGCTTGTTCGCGTGGCAGATCTTCTTCGTGATCAACTTCTTCCACAGCATCTTCTGGGGCCGCCGCGCGCCGCGGAATCCGTGGAACGCGTGCAGCTTGGAGTGGGAAGCGCCCTCGCCGCCGGGGCACGGCAACTTCGACCACCAGCTCGCCGTGTACCGCGGTCCGTACGAGTACGCGACGCCCGAAGTGCGCGAGGACTTCTTGCCGCAGACGCGCAAGATCTGAGCGACGCGTTCGTGATGTCTCGAAGCCCCGTGCAACGTTCCGACACGTCCGCCTCCCCAGCGCGCGCCGACTCGGACTTCGCCCGCCGCGCCGACGCGAAAGCGTTCGTCCGGCAGCGCGCGCTGGCGTTGGCGACGCTCGTCGCCGCGATCCCGCTGATCTTCTTCGGCGGCACCGTCACGACGCTTCACGCCGGACTCGCGATCGACGGTTGGCTCGTGCTCGAGCCGGGTCGAGGCGATTGGTTCCTGTGGGCCTATCCGATCGAGCAGTGGTTCCGCGACGTGGGCACGTTCGTCGAGCACACGCACCGGCTGCTCGGCTCCTTGGTCGGCCTGCTCGCGATCGCGACGGTGCTCGCGACGTTCGCAGCCGATCGGCGCGGCACCGCGTGCAAGCTGGCGCTTGCCGCGCTCGGTTGCGTGATCGCGCAGGGCGTGCTCGGCGGTCTGCGCGTGCTCGAGAAGAGCGAGAGCCTCGCCTTCGTGCACGGCGCATTCGGGCAGCTCACGTTCGCGCTCCTGTGCGCGACCGTGGCCGCGACTCGCGCGAGCTGGCTCGAGTCGTCGCCCGCTCCGCGCGACGCGGCGACTCGCCTGCGCCGGCTCGCGACGTTCGCCGTCGCGGCGGTGTACGGCGAGATCGTCGTCGGCGCATGGCTGCGGCACGGAGGCAGCACGCCGGCGCTCTTCGTTCACGTCACGCTGCTCGTCGCGGTCGTGCTCGCCGTGCTCCTGCTCGCGCGCGAGCTCGGCCTCCGCGCGTCGACCGTCGACACTACGCGTCCGTTCCGCACTCTGCGGCGCGCGCTGTGGATCGCGCTCGGCGCGCAGCTCGCGCTCGGCGTGCTCGCGTTCGTCAGCCTCTACCTCGTCGTGGGGAGGAATCCCGCGAACATCCCGCAGTCCATGCTTCCCACGCTGCACGTGATGGGCGGCGCGGCGCTCTTCGCGACGTCGTTCATCAGCTGGCTGTGGTCGAGGCGAAGCCCGAGTGCGCGCGTGAGATCCGCCGAGCGACTCGTCGTGAGCGAGCCGATCGCAGAACCTGCTCTGGCGCGCGCCGAGTTGGGGGGCTCGACGTGAGCAGCGGAGCGAAGACGTCGACGGCGCCGATCGCGGCGGCGGCCGATCTCGGCGCCGAGGCACGCGCGCGCTCGCGCGCTCTCGATTTCCTGACGCTCACGAAGCCGCGCATCGGCGCGATGGTGGCTCTCTCCGCGTTCATCGGCGGTTTGCTCGCCGAGGGCCCGCACGCCGCGCTCGGACGCGTCGCTCTCGCCGCGCTGTACGTCACCGGCGCCGCGGCGGCCGCGAGCGTCTTCAATCAAGTGCTCGAGCGCGACACCGATCGCTTGATGGTGCGCACACAGGATCGACCGCTCCCGGCCGGACGGTTGTCGATGCGCGACGCGATCCTGTTCGGCGCGCTGCTCGCTTCGGTCTCGATCGCCGGGCTCGCGATCGAGTTCAACTTGCTCGCCGCGCTGCTCTCGCTGGCGAGCCTGTGCGCCTACTCCGTCGTGTACACGCCGCTGAAGCGCGTGAGCACGTTGAACACGGTGATCGGCGCGCTGCCCGGCGCCGCACCGCCGCTCCTCGGCTATGTCGCGCTGGCGGGAGCGCCGGGACATTGGGGCTGGGCGCTCTTCGCGGTCGTGTTCGTGTGGCAGTTTCCGCACTTCATGGCGATCGCTTGGCTCTACCGGCACGACTACGCGCGCGCGCGCTTGAAGATGTTGCCGGCGTTGCCCGGCTGCGAGCGCGTCGCCGCGCGACAAGCGCTCGTGTACAGCTTGGCGATCCTGCCCGTGGTGCTCCTCCCGGGTGCGTGGGGCGAAGCCGGCATCGTGTACAGCTTGGGCGCCGAGGTGCTCTCGCTCGCTTACGTCGCCGCTTCGGCGCGCTTCGCATTCAAGCCGAGCGAGAAGAGCGCGCGCGCGCTGCTCTTCACGTCGCTCGTCTATCTCCCGCTCGTCCTCTCCCTCGTCCTGCTCGATCCCGTCGTGGGCGTCGCAGCACTGCACTGATCTCATGAGTCAAGCTCAAGCTCTCACCGCCGCCGACGGCATCCGCGCCTACGATCCGGCGATCGATGCTCCCGCGCATCACCATCCGATCTTCGACTACGACAGCGGGCCGCCGGTCGACCGCGGCAAGTTCGCGATCTGGCTGTTCCTCGCGACCGAGGTCATGTTCTTCACGGGGCTCATCGGCACCTACATCGTGCTGCGCATCGGCACGCCGGTGTGGCCGAATCCCGAGCTCCGCCTCGCGGTCGGCGTCACCGCGGCGAACACGTTCCTCCTGATCACGAGCTCATGGTTCATGGTGCGCGCGCTGCACGCGATCCAGCGCGGCGATCAAGGCGGGCTCCTGCGCTGGCTCGGACTCACGATCCTCGGCGGCGCCACGTTCGTGAGCGTGCAAGGCTACGAGTACATGGAGCTCATCCATCACGGCTCCGTGCCGAACGTCGACATCTTCTGGTCGACGTTCTACGCGATGACGGGCTTCCACGGCTTCCACGTCTTCTGTGGCGTCGTGTGGCTGATCTTCGTTTGGATCGGCGCCGCGCGCGGCAAGTTCTCCGCGCAGCGCTATCTGCCCGTCGAGCTCGCGGGACTCTACTGGCACTTCGTCGACCTCGTGTGGGTCTTGTTGTTCACGATCGTCTACCTGATGTAGGAGCTCGAGATGTCCACTGGTCACGACAACCACGGGTTCAGCGCGAACAAGATCTTCCTCGTCTTGCTCGTCCTCACGGTCATCGAGGTCGCATGGAGCCTCGTGTTCCAGCACCAACCGCACTGGATCAAGTGGGGCGGTCTTCTCGTGTGCGCATACTTCAAGGGCATGTTGATCTACATGTACTTCATGCACATGAAGTTCGAGGGCTGGATCGTGAAGGCGCTCGTGGCGCCGACGCCGTTCCTCATCGCGGTGGTCGTGTTCGCGCTCATGCCCGACGTCTCGTTGAACGATCACCTGCTCCATCCCGTCGGCAGCCAAGTCGACGCGTCCACGCCGAAAGCGAAGTGGGGGACGAGCCCGGGCCAAGTCGTGCGCCTCGATCAGGAACCGCACCAGAGCGAGGAGCACGGGAAGCACTGAGCGCGGCGCGATCCGCGAGCGAGCGACCCGATGCAACCTGCATCACGATCGATGTCGAGCAGCGCTCGTTCCACGGACGAACCCACGCCGATGCGCGTCTCGGCGGCGAGCCTTGCGCTCGCGCTGATCGCGCTCTCGATCGCCGCCGTCGCGATCTTCTTCTTGATCTCGCGCGCGGTTTCGGATCGTTCGGTCGGCGGCGGCTCGAGCAGCGTGCTCGCGCAAGCCGCCGACTCGCCCGAGGTGCTCGGCCAAGTCGCGCCTTTCGCGTTCCAAGAGCGCAGTGGTGCGACGGTGCGAGGCGAGGATCTCGCCGGGGCGCCGTGGGTCGCGAGCTCGATCTTCACGCGCTGCACCGGCCCCTGTCCGGCGGTGACGAGCACGATGAAGAAGCTTCAAGCCCGACTCGAAGGATCGCACGCGAAGCTCGTCACGTTCTCGGTCGATCCGGAGTTCGACACGCCCGAGAAGCTGAAGGAGTACGCGCACTCCGCCGGCGCGGATCCCAAGCGCTGGTTGTTCCTCACCGGGCCCACGGCGGAGATCGACTCGTTCATCCGGCAGAGCTTCGCCTCGCCCGTCGAGCGCAGTCAGGCCGTGCCCGTCGGCGAGCACGTGAGCCACAGCACGCGTCTCGTCGTCGTCGACAAGCAAGGTCGCGTGCGCGGCATGTACTCGGGCGAGTCCGATGCCGACCTCGACGCGATCGTCGCGCGCGTGAAGTTCCTCGAGCGCGAGCCCGGCGTCGTCGGCGGACGATGAGCCTGCCGCTCGTCAACGCCTGCCTGAACGCCAGCGCGACCGTTCTCTTGTGCGCCGGGTTCGTCGCCATCAAGCGCGGTCGGCGCGGACTTCACGAGCGCCTGATGTACGCGGCGTTCGCCGTCAGCATCGCGTTCCTCGTCTGCTACCTCGATTACCACTTCGTCGTGGTTCCGAAGGTCGGCGTCACGAAGTTCAACGGCACGGGCTGGGTGAAGGGCGCTTACTACGCGATGCTCGCGAGCCACATCCTGCTCGCGATCGTCAACTTGCCGCTCGCGTTGCGCACGCTGTTCCTCGCGCGGCGCGAGCGCTGGGAGGCGCACCGGCGCTGGGCCAAGGTCACGTTTCCGATCTGGCTCTACGTCTCGGTCACGGGCGTGCTCGTCTATCTCGTGCTCTATGCCTGGAACCCGGTCCCGCAGGCGTGATGCACTTTCCAGCACATTGGGATCCTAAGCTTAGAATTCCACGTGGACAAGTTGTCG
>JADMIO010823402.1_pt1 | contig 65137 bp, 48 predicted proteins | sample 8958161 | NCBI WGS metagenome assembly JADMIO01 (sample SAMN16585339, study PRJNA669376) | soil metagenome | isolation source: Crop rotation soil | place: USA: Cullars Rotation, Alabama | collected 2011
GCGATGCCCGATGCGCCTGGGCGAGCAGTACTTCGGTGGCGAGGCTGTAGTCCATGCCGAGGCTCAACGCACATCACCGCGACGTTTCCGCGGAAACGTCCTCACCCCACCGGCACAAAGCGCGATGCCCGATGCGCCTGGGCGAGCAGTACTTCGGTGGCGAGGCTGTAGTCCATACGCTCCCCGCGCCAGCGCGTAACGGCGGTGGCGGGAGTGATGCGGATGCCCTCATGGCGGTGCTGCTCGGGGAGGTTGTGCCAGTCGAAGGGCCGCGTAGCACTGGGCGGGGTGCTATCGAAGCTTCGGCCGTCAGGCCGCACGAACCGGAACGTGTTCCGATCGAGCACTTCGACGCGAATGCCGCCCTCATGGACCAGTCGGTGATGGAAGTGGCACAAGGAAACGAGATTCGAAGGTTTCGTTTCGCCTCCCTGGGCCCAGTGCTTCACGTGATGCGCATCGACGTAGCGGGTGTGGGTGCAGCCCGGGAAGCGACAGCCCTGATCGCGCGAGCGAAGCGCCCGGCTCAGCGCCGGCGGGATGCTGCGGGTCTTCCTGCCGACGCTCAAGGGCTCACCTTCCGCATTCTCAACCAGCATGACGACACTGCAGTCGCACCCCAGCCGCCGGACCGTTTCAGCGGCAAGGGAGGGGCCGTGCTCAAGCTCGCAGCGTCCGGCCGTGCCGTCTCGAAGCGTCTCCGCATCGACGTGCACCACGATCTGGTGCCGCTCACCGCCGCTTAAGGTCTCGGCGCCGTGCTTGAGGAAGCTCTCGGCCAGCACCGCCAGCGCATCCGCTCGGCGCATCGGTCGGCTGGGCGCCTCGTTCGGCTCACCCCTCCATTCAGGGTCGGCGCGCTGTCCGGAGGACGTTTCCGCGGAAACGTCCGGTGCGGAGAGGGCATCGACTCCCGCCTCCAGTGCCTGGATCAGGAGTGCGCCGGCCTCGGCCGGCAGCCGGGCTTTCACAATGAGCGAGCCGTCCTCATCGAAGTGGTAGTGCAGGCTGCGCCCCGCCTGCTGACGAGCCTCACGGGAAAGCTCCTCCGCCTCCTGCGCCCGACGGAACTGTCGCACCAGCTGTTCAACATGCTGAGCCGTGCCGTGCAGGGCGATCGAGAGCAGGTAGTCCTCGATCTCAACCGTTGCGATGCGGGTCATCGCCCGCACCTTCGAATAGCTCACTTCACCCCGGGCCATGGATGCAGAGATCTTCGGCAGTCTCTCCAGGGCATGCGCGACGCGCACCTTCTCGCGTGCCGCGCCGAGATCGATCCCGCACTTGAAGTTCAACCAGTGCGCGCAGGAGCGACAGGCGCCATCCGACCACCCCTGCCGCCGATCGAACTCCGCCACCAGTGTGAGCCAGCGGTACTGAGCGGCATTGAGGTGACCGGCCAGCTCGGTGATCTCGGCCTCGAGCTCATCGAGCGAACGGATAACTGCGGGAGGAGAGTTCCGATCCATGGAGCGACCCCGAAAGATGTGGCGAAGTGCCTTATTCTACAGCATTTCCACCCTCTTGTACCGACTTCGATACGAGAAATTTCCGCCCTCGTCACTCGCCTGTTTCACGTCGTGCGCTCGGCAGCGAACAACTTCATCCCCAACCCCCAAAACAAAGCCGCGTGCCCCGATCCCACTTCGCCGCCGCCGCCCACGCCAACTTCGATACGAAGAATTTCCCGCCCTCGTCACTCGCCTGTTTCACGTCGTGCGCGCGGCAGCGAACAACTCTTCATTCCCCAACCCCGCAAAGCAAAGCCGCGTGCCCCGATCCCACTTCGCCGCCGCCGCCCCCGCCAACTTCGATACGAAGAATTGCCGCCCTCGTCACTCGCCTGTTTCACGTCGTGCACGCGGCAGCGAGTGCTTCTTCATTCCCCAACCCCGCAAAGCAAACCCGCGTGCCCCGATCCCACTCGCAGCGCCCCCGCCCACCCCAGCCGCCCCTCGCAAAACCTTCTTAACAGTCGAAAACGTCCGAACACACACCCTATGCCGCGAGCGGCGCCGCAACCTGCACGCAATTGCGGCCCGCACGCTTGGCCGCATAAACCGCGGCATCCGCCTGCGCGATCAGGTGCTGGCCCCACACGCCGAGCGTATCGCTCGCCGCAACCCCGATACTGCACGTGAGCCGAATTGGCAGGCCGAAGCCTTCAACATGCACAGCGGCCACGCGTTCGCGAATACGCTCCGCGATGACGTGCGCCGCGGCCGCATTCGCGCTGCTCAGAATGACGACGAACTCCTCGCCGCCATAGCGACCGATGATGTCGGTCTGACGCAGCTCCGCCGCGATGGGCGGAATCACCGCCGACAAACACGCATCCCCCGCGGGATGCCCACGCGAATCGTTGATCTGCTTGAAGTGGTCGAGATCGATGAACAACAAGGCAATCGGTAACCCACGCGCTCGCGCCCTCGCGCACGCGATCTCCAGTCGCTCGACGAGCGCGCGACGATTGAGCACACCGGTCAGCGGATCCGTCTGCGCGCGCAACTCCGCCTCGCTCAGCGCCAGCCGCTGACCACGCAACCGATCCGCCACGCCGAGCGCGATGAGAATCGCCGCCGCTACCATCGACAACGGCAGGCCGTAGAACAGCAGCCGATCGGAATCGTCCGCGTCCGCGATGAGCAGCCGAACGCTCGTCAGGATCGTCACCGTTTCGAGCAGACCCCACGCGATCAGGAAGAAGCCCGACGCGCGATTGCCCCGGCGCCACGAGAGAAACGCAACGACGAGTGTGAACACCGCGGAGCCCAGGAACACGAGGTTGCCGATCATGGCGACGATGGCGCCGAGCCCGATCACCTGCGCGAGGTTCGCGAACGCGAGCACGACGAACGTGACCGACATCCATCCAAAGATGCGATACACGCGTGGCGAGAAGCGCCGCAGATCCGCGATCTCGCGCACGAACAGACACGACGCCGCGCCGCTCAGCGCCGCGGGCACATTCCACGCGTACGAGGTGAGCGGCAGCGCGAACGACAGGAACGGCCAGTCGAACCCCTGCCCCGTGAAGTACACGACGTAGAGCGCCTGAAACGAGATCAGCAGCGCGTACAGGATGAAGAGCCGATCGGCGAGCACGAACCACAGGAACAACGCCGCGAGCGACATCGCCATGAGCGCGCCGAAAGCGAGCGCGACCATGCGCGTGCGCTCCTCGCCGTGTTCGAGCAGCGCATTCAGCGGCGCAGTCGAGAATTTGAGCTCTTCGGAGCCGCGCCCTTCGAGGTCGACCCGCGCGTAAAGTCTCTGCCCCGCGGTCAAGCCGGCTGGTAGTGCGAATACCACGTCCTGCGCTGCCCGGAACGATGGCAAATCCTCGATCTGCGGGAGCGCCGAGAATCCGCTGGCCGCGGGCATGAACGCCTTCATGACGAAGTGGCGGCCCTTGTGCACCACGAGCACAGGAACGGCCGCAGCGGGAATGTCGTGTCGGACGCGCAGCTTCAGCCAGAACGCGCCACCGTTCCGGCGCACATCGCGAAGACTGAACGGCACGAACTGCGAATCGAGCGTGCCGGCGGTAACCGCTTCGGGGGACGCATCGGATTGGGGCGCGAGCAGCGCGCCGACTTCGAAGGCCTGATCGTCGAGCGCGAGGGGGCCGGCATGAGCAGGCAGCGAGAGCCACGCGGCAAGTGCCACACTGAAGGCCGCAAGCGCGAGTCGCACTGAAAAGGTCCTCCCCGCCCCGGCTGAGCCGCCAAGGGGCGTGCATCCTAATCAGTGAGTTGCAGGCAAATCAATCGGCCGTAGCACAGCCCGACGAATCTTTTGATACGCGCGAGAAGCACGTCACGCTCGCGCGACCAAGACACCGTTGTGTCACTCCCGAGACCGGCTCAGCCGAGCGCGTCACGCAGCTCGTGGATGAGATCGTCCACCGATTCGACGCCAACCGAGAGCCGCACCAAGCCATCGCTGATACCAAGCTGCGCACGCATCGCCTGAGGCAGCGAGGCGTGCGTCATGAGGCCGGGATGCTCGATCAGGCTCTCGACACCGCCCAGACTTTCGGCAAGCGAAAAGAGGTGGCAGCGCTCGAGAAACCGCCGCGCATCCGCCAGGCCGCCGCGAAGCTCGGCCGTAACGATGCCGCCGAAACCGCCGTGCATCTGGCGCTTCGCGAGCGCGTGATGCGGATGGCTCGGCAGACCGGGATAGATGACGCGCGCCACTTTCGGATGCGTTTCGAGAAACTGCGCGATGGCGAGCGCGTTCGAGCAGTGCCGCTCCATGCGCAGCGCGAGCGTCTTGATCCCGCGCAGCGTGAGGAACGAATCGAACGGCCCGGGAACACCGCCCACCGCGTTCTGGAGATACGTGAGTTTCTCCTTCAGCGCGTCGTCGCCGTGACGTATGACGGCTGCGCCGCCGATCGCATCCGAATGCCCGTTCAGATACTTTGTCGTCGAGTGCACGACGAGATCGAACCCGTGTTCGAGCGGGCGCTGCAGATACGGCGTGGCGAACGTGTTGTCGCAGACGCAAAGGATGCCGCGCTTCTTCGCCACGGCCGCGACGGCTGCGAGGTCAACCACCTTCAGCAGCGGATTGGTCGGCGTCTCGACCCAGAGGAGCTGCGTATTCGGGCGGATCGCAGCCTCGAGCGCGGCGGCGTCCGTGAGATCGACGAACGAGACCTGATGCCCAGCCGAGCGCTTGCGCACGTTCTCGAACAGGCGGTAGGTGCCGCCATAGAGGTCGTGCATGGCGATGATGTGCGAGCCCGAATCGAGCAGGTCGACGATCGTTGCGGAGGCGGAGAGCCCCGAAGCGAACGCGAACCCCGCCGCGCCGCCTTCGAGATTCGCAATGCTCGCCTGCAACGCATCGCGCGTCGGATTTGCGGTGCGCGAGTATTCGTAGCCTTTGTGTACGCCGGGGCTCGACTGCACGTACGTCGAGGTGGCGTAGATCGGCGGCATGATCGCCCCGGTCAGCGGGTCGGGCCTCTGCCCCCCATGAATGACGCGTGTTCCGAAATCAAGCCCGCCCTCTTTGCTCGCCATGCGCTGTTCGCCTTTACCCATCCACCGCTCGCCGGCGCAACCAGTTCAACAGGTCGATGCGCGTGACGAGCCCCAGGAATTCCTCACCATCGACGACGATGGCCACCATGCCGCTCCTGAAGATTTCCATGAGCCGCGACATCGGCGCATCCGCCGGCACCGTGACGAGGTGGCGCTCCATCGCCTGCGTCACCGGCTCGTTGAAGTGATCCGGGTTCGAATACACCTCGAGCAGGATGTCCTCTTCATCCACGATACCGACGATCTTGCCCTCATCCAGCACCGGAATCTGCGAGACGTCGTACAGCTTCATGCGCCGGTACGCCGCGAGCACCGTCTCTTTCGTGGTCACGACGACGGCCGCGCGCTCCCAGTGACGCCGCGCGATGAGGTCGCGCAGATCGCCGAACCGCTCGCGCTCGAGGAAGCCCTGATCGATCATCCAGTAGTCGTTGTAGACCTTCGAAAGATACTTGTTGCCGCTGTCGCAGACGAACGTGACGACGCGCTTCGGCGTTTTCTGCTCGCGGCAGTAACGCAGCGCGCCCGCGATGATGGTGCCGCTCGAGGTGCCCGCGATGATGCCTTCTTTCGCGAGCAGCTCTCGGCACGTGTGGAAGGCTTCGCTGTCCGCAATGGTGTACGCGAGTTTCACGCGTGACAGATCTGCCACGACGGGAATCGAGTCGCCGCCAATGCCTTCAACGAGCCACGACCGATCTCCCTTGCCCACCTGCCCGGTGCGCACGAAGTTCGCGTACACGGAGCCTGCGGGATCGGCAAGCACCAGCTCCACTTGCGGCGCGACGCGCGCGAAGTAGCGCGACAGCCCGGTCATCGTGCCGCCCGTGCCGACGCCCGCCACGACGGCATCGAGCTTGTGCTCCATCTGCTCCCAGATTTCCGGCGCGGTGGTCTCCTCATGCGCGCGCGGATTCGCGTCATTGCCGAACTGATTGACGTACAGGGAGTTGGGAATTTCGGTGGCGAGACGCGCGGCGAGATCCTGATAGTACTCGGGGTGCCCTTTGTGCACGTCGGAGCGCGTCATGACGATTTCCGCGCCCATCGCCTTCAGGTGGAAGATTTTCTCCTGGCTCATCTTGTCGGGAATGACGAGCATGAGGCGATAGCCCTTCTGGGCCGCGACGAGTGCGAGCCCCAGGCCCGTGTTGCCCGCCGTCGCTTCGATGAGCGTGCCGCCTGGCTTGATTCGCCCTTCACGCTCCGCGGCCTCGATGAGCGAGCGCCCGACGCGGTCCTTGATGGAGCCGCCCGGGTTCTGGTTCTCGAGCTTGAGGAAGAGCTGACACGGCCCCGTATCGAGCCGGCGCGCCGCGAGCAGCGGCGTGCGCCCGATCATCTCGAGGGCGTTGGAAAAGACGGGTAGTGGGGGCAGCGACATGGCGCGCGATCCGAAAAGCGATCGCGCGATTGTACGCTACGAGAGTGCGGTGATGAGCCCGGACTCGATCCAGTCGCGAAGGTATGCAGCCGCCTGCGCCGGCGCTTCCTCTTCGCGGAAGTGATCGCACGCCAGCACGCGCAGGCCGCCGAAATTCTCGCCGGCGCGCGCGGCGGCGAGCATCTGCTGCTCCGCTTCGCTCAACGGGCGGAAGAGCTCGCGAAGCTCGTGCCGCCAGAGCAGCCATGGAACGGGCTGACGCTCCTGCCTGGCCCGCGGCCGCTCCGCATCATCCATCAGCGCCTGCCACATCTGCGGGGCATTCCAGGCGAGCTGCAGCATGCGCACAGAGGGGTGGAACGTGAGGCGCAGCGAGCTCCACTCGGAAGGCTGCCGGCCGGCGAGGTCCGCAGGGTCGAGCGCGGCCGCATCGGCGGCGTCGTACACCTCCGCCATCGTCCACTCCCAGTGCGCGAGATCGGCGAGGAACGGCAGGGAGCGGTAGCTCGGCTCGTCCGCCACGAACTGCGCGAGCTCGTGCCCATAGAAGCGGATCGAAAAGAAGCGCGAATCGTGCGCGGCGATGTACTCCTGCGCGAGCTCGGTGAAATGAGCCTCACCGAGCATCTTCGCCACCGCGGGATAGTTAGACGCGAGCGCCTCGCGCAGCCGCGACTGATAAGCCCGCGCATAAATGCCGAGTCGGGCGGTCAGCGGGCCGCGACCGCCGGGCGCGACGTGCCCGTGCACGGCGTCCGATTCGTGCAGGAGAAACTCCTGCAAGTCCCATTGAATTCGCGCCAGATTGATCATGGCCGGTTGACTCCCACTCATGCCGCGGCGACGAGCGCGCGGTCGGCGACCTGCCGCGCCGTGTTCACTTCGCTCTCCAGCACCGAGAGCGGCGGCAAATTCACATCGCGCTCGATCGCAGTCGTCACACGGCCGAACCGCTTCAGCGCCGATTCGTACAGCGACCACACGGCCTCGCTCATAGGCTGGTCGTGCGTGCTGATGAGATATTCCCCGTGGCTCTCGTGCCCCGCGAGATGAAGCTGCTGAATGCGCTCGGCCGGCAGGCCGTCGAGAAAGGTCTGCGCGTCGAAGCCGTGATTGATGCTGCTGACGTAGACCTCGTTCACGTCGATGAGCAGCAGACAGTCGGCCTCTTCGGCCACGGCGCGCAGAAACTCCCATTCCGTCAGGCGCGAGTCGCGGAAGGCGATGTAGCTCGACACGTTTTCGAGCACGAGGCGACGACGCAGAATTTCCTGCACCGTCCGAATGCGTGAGGCGACGTGCGTGACCGCCTCAGCCGTGTACGGCAATGGCAGCAGGGTGTGCAGGTTCTTGCCCGCGACGCCGGTCCAGCAGAGATGGTCCGAAATCCACGCGGGCTCGAGATGGGAGGCCAGCGCCTTCACCTGCGCGAGATATTCGAGATCGAGCGGCGCGGTGCTGCCGATGGACATCGACAACCCGTGCAGCGTAACCGGGAAACGCTCGCGCACACGCATCAGGTTGTGCAGCGGCTTGCCGCCGGGCACGAGGTAGCTCTCGGTCTGCGCCTCGAACCAGTCGACGGCCGGCTCGCCCGCGAGAATTTCGAAGTAGTGCTCCAGGCGAAGACCCAGACCAAAGCCCAGATGCGGCTCGGTGAGCATGGCCCTCACGTCGTCTCCCTTCATTCGTTCGTTCCGTGCGGCTGTCGCTGTGGGCCGACAGCACGTGGCGGCCCGTGGCCGATGGATGTGCAGGCGATACGTGAAGCCGCTGAGCGCAGATGCACCGCCGCGCTCGAGCCGACGAGCGGTCGAGCTCAGGGAGTTGGCGGAGGGCTCATACAGGGGTCCGAATTCCCCAACACTGTATGAGCTCCGAGAGAGCCGCCGGCGCGGGCGTAGCGACGCGCTCAGCCCGTCGGCCCGGCATCGAAAAGCGGTTCGCAGCGCATTTTTTTCGATGAAACACGTAAAATGCACGCCAAATGTTTGTTGACTGCGCGGGCGATTCACGTTCGCGCCAAGGCATGACGGAAACCGAATGAACGACGTCTCTCGCGACGCCATCGTGGTGCGTGGCGCACGCCAGAACAATCTCAAGAATCTCGACCTGGATATTCCGCTCAACGAGCTCATCGTCGTGACTGGCGTGTCGGGCTCGGGCAAGTCCTCGCTCGTGTTCGACACGCTGTACGCGGAAGGCCAGCGCCGCTACGTCGAAACGTTCTCGCCGTACGCGCGGCAATTCCTCGATCGCATGGACAAGCCGCAGGTGGATGGCATCGCGGGCATTCCGCCGGCGATCGCGATCGACCAGACGAACCCCGTGCGCACGTCGCGCTCGACAGTCGGCACGATGACGGAGCTGAACGATCACGTGAAGCTGCTGTTCGCGCGCGCGGCGTCGTTGTTCTGCCAGTGCTGCGGCAAGCCGGTTCGACGTGATACGGCGGAAAGCATCTACGCGGATTTGACTGCGCGCGCCAAGGCGGCGGGCGAGCCCCGCTTGCTGTTGTGCTTCCCCGTGCCGGTACCGCGCAACTTCAAAGAGGCCGAAGTGCGGGACCTGCTGGAAAAGCAGGGATACACGCGCTTCTTCGAGCCAGCGGGCAACGTGAGCGCTGTGCCGGCCGAGGCAACTGCAGAGGCGGCGCGCCCGCGCAAAAAGGCCGCACGCAAACGTGGCGCCGAGAAGAACGACCCGCCGACGAAAGTGCTGCAGGTGGTGCAGGATCGCTTCCGCGCCGGCAGCACCGAACGCGGGCGCGTGCTCGAGTCGCTCGAATCGGCGCTGCGCGTCGGGCGCGGGCGCGTGAACGTGCACGTCGTCGACGACTCGGATCCGCCGACCAGCCGCGATTGCTGGCGCTACTCGAGCGAGCTGCACTGCGCGGATTGCGATCTGTCGTATCGCGAGCCGATTCCGAGCCTGTTCTCGTTCAACTCGCCGGTCGGCGCGTGCGAGACCTGCCGCGGATTCGGCCGCACCATCGGCATCGACTACGGGCTCGTCATTCCCGACGAAAGCAAGTCGCTGCGCGGCGGCGCCGTGCGCCCGTGGCAAACGCAGTCGTACCAGGAATGCCAGGACGACCTCGTCAAGTTCGCGAAGAAGCGCGGCATTCCGCTCGATCGTTCATGGCGCGAGCTCTCCGAAGATCATCGGCGCTGGGTCATCGACGGCGAAGGCTCCTGGAGCCAGGGCGTTTGGTACGGCGCGAAGCGGTTCTTCGAGTGGCTGGAGACGAAGGCGTACAAGATGCACGTGCGCGTGCTGTTGTCGCGCTATCGAGCGTACACGCCGTGCACGACGTGCAATGGTGCGCGGCTGAAGACCGAAGCGCTGCTGTGGCGACTCGGGTCGCGTGAGCTCGCGAACGCCGCGCTCGATCCGCACAAGCGCTTCAAGCCCACCGGCGTGAAGTGGAGCGAGGATGTTCTGCAGTCACTGCCGGGCCTGACTGCTCACGACGTAATGTTGTTGCCGATAGAACGGTCGTGCGAGTTCTTCCGCAACCTGCGGTTGCCCCAGCCGCTCGATGAAGCCACCGATCTGCTGCTCGGCGAGATCCGCACGCGCTTCAACTATCTCACCGACGTCGGGCTCGGCTACCTGACGCTCGATCGTCAGTCGCGCACGCTCTCGGGCGGCGAAGTTCAGCGCATCAATCTCACGACCGCGCTCGGCACGTCGCTGGTGAACACGCTGTTCGTGCTGGATGAGCCCTCGATCGGGCTGCACCCGCGCGACATGCTGCGCGTGATCAGCGTGATGAAGCGGCTGCGCGATGCCGGCAATTCGCTCGTGGTCGTCGAGCACGATCCGCAGATCATGCTCGAGGCGGATCGCATTCTCGATCTCGGACCCGGCGCGGGCGAGCGCGGTGGCGAGATCGTGTTTTTCGGCACGGCGGGCGAGATTCGCGCGGCAGCCCGTTCGATCACCGGCGATTATCTCAGCGGCCGCAAGAGCGTCGCGCCGCCGTCCGAAGTGGCGCCGCCCGGTACGAGCACGCTGCGCGGTGCGCCGATTGCGAGCGACGGCTCCGTGATCGCCGAGGCGGTCGCGAATCGCTGGCTCGAGCTCGGAGGCGCGCGCCAGCACAACCTGAAGAACGTGAACGTGCGCATCCCGCTCAAGCGACTCGTGTGCATCACGGGTGTTTCGGGGTCGGGCAAGTCCACACTCGTTGAGGATGTGCTCTACCCGGCGCTGCTCAAGTACCGCGGCAAGCCGACCGAGGCGCCGGGTGAGTTCGATTCGCTGAAAGGCGCGGAGCTCATCGACGATGTCGTGCTGGTGGATCAGAGCCAGATCGGGCGCACGACGCGCTCGAATCCCGCGAGCTACGTGGGCGCATTCGATTGCATTCGCGAGCTGTTCGCGGGCGAACCGGCGGCGCAGGAGCGGCGCTACACGGCGGGCACGTTCAGCTTCAACTCGGGCAACGGCCGCTGCCCCACTTGCGGCGGCAACGGGTTCGAGCACGTGGAGATGCAGTTTCTCTCGGACGTGTACCTGCGCTGCCCGGATTGCAACGGCAAGCGCTATCGCGAGGAGGTGCTGGACATCAAGCGCGAAGGGGCGAACAAGCGGCGCGCGAATATCTCCGATGTGCTCGAGATGACGGTGACGGAAGCGCTCGCGTTCTTCGCGGATTCGCGGGAAGTGGCGGCGCGCCTCGCGCCGCTCGCGGACGTGGGGCTCGAGTACGTGAAGCTCGGGCAACCGGTGCCGACGCTCTCGGGCGGTGAGGCGCAGCGCCTGAAGCTTGCGGGGCATCTCGCGGCGGCGGGCGGCGTGGCCTCGAGCGTCACGCATCACGGCAAGCTGTTCCTGTTCGACGAGCCGACGACCGGCCTGCATTTCGAGGACGTGGCGAAGTTGCTGCGCGCATTTCGCAAGCTGCTCGCGGCGGGGCATTCTTTGCTCGTGATCGAGCACAACCTCGACCTCATTCGGGCGGCGGATTGGGTGATCGATCTCGGGCCGGAAGGCGGCGATCGCGGTGGCGAGATCGTGTGCACCGGGACGCCGGCGCAAGTGCGCGCGAATGAGCGGTCGCACACGGGGCGTGCGCTGGCGGAATATGAGCAGGCGCTGGCGAAAGGCCGGGAGCTGGCGTGCACCGCCGGCAGCGAAAAGATCCGTTCGATCGAACGCCCGCCCGAGCGGCGCTCGCGCAACGCCGTTGTCATTCACAACGCCCGCGAGCACAACCTCAAGAACATCGATGTGCAGATTCCGCGCGACTGCTTCACGGTCGTCACGGGAGTGTCGGGCTCGGGCAAATCGACGCTCGCCTTCGACATCCTGTTCAACGAGGGTCAGCGCCGCTATCTCGAGTCGCTGAACGCCTACGCGCGCCAGTTCGTGCAGCCCGCTGCACGGCCCGACGTCGATGCGATCTATGGCATTCCGCCGACGGTCGCCATCGAGCAACGCACGAGCCGCGGCGGCCGCAAGAGCACGGTCGCGACCCTCACGGAGATCTACCACTTCCTGCGCCTGCTCTACGTGAAGCTGGCTACGCAGCACTGCCCCGACTGTCACGTGGCCATCGAGCCGCAGAGCGCGGCGTCCATCGCGGCGCGACTCCTCAAGGACTATCGCGGCAAGCGCATCGCGCTGCTCGCCCCGCTCGTCATCGCGCGCAAGGGCTATTACACCGATCTCGCAAAGTGGGCCGCGAAGAAAGGCTACAAGACCCTGCGCGTCGACGGCGCGAGCACGTCGACGAAACAGTGGCCGCGCCTCTCGCGCTTCAAGGAGCACACGATCGAGCTGCCGGTCGCGGAGCTCGACATCGACGTGAAAACCGACACGGCGTTGCACGAAGCGTTGGCGCGCGCGCTCGATTTCGGCAAGGGCATCGTGCACGTGCTCGGCCCGAAGTCCGACGCGGTGACGGTGTTCTCGACCAAGCGCGCGTGCCCCTCGTGCGGCAGGAGCTTCGCCGAGCTCGATCCGCGTCTGTTCTCGTTCAACTCGAAGCACGGCTGGTGCGATAGCTGTTACGGCACGGGCGTCGAAATGGCCGGATTCGACGCGGAGCAGAGCGGCGAAGAAGTGTGGTGGAACGCGTGGTACGAGCACGAGCCGACGGCCTGCACGGCCTGCCAGGGCGAGCGCCTGAATCCCATTGCGCTCAATGTCATGTTCCGCGAGCGCAGCATCACATCGCTCACGGGCGAGTCGATCGGCACGGCGGCCGAGTTCTTTGCGAAACTGAAGCTCAATCCGCGTGAGCGCGAGATCGCGCGCGACCTGCTTGCGGAGATTCGCGCGCGACTGCGATTCCTCGAACGCGTCGGGCTCGGGTATCTCTCGCTGGATCGCTCGGCGCCGACGCTGTCGGGCGGCGAAGCGCAGCGCATTCGTCTCGCCGCCCAGCTCGGTTCGAATCTGCAGGGCGTGTGTTACGTGCTCGACGAGCCGACCATCGGGCTCCACCCGCGCGACAACGAGATCCTGCTCGACTCACTCACCGAGCTCTCGTCACACCGGAACACGCTGGTCGTCGTGGAACACGATGAAGACACGATCCGCCGCGCGGATCACGTCGTCGATCTCGGGCCGGCCGCGGGTGTGCGCGGCGGTGAAGTCGTGGGCCAGGGCAAGGTCGATGACCTCATCCGCAACCCGCGCTCGGTCACCGGGCGTTTCCTGCGCGAGCCGCTCACGCATCCCGAGCAGCCGAATCGGCCGGTGGATGCCGGCACGCGCTCGCTGAGACTCGAGCGCATCGAGCTGCACAACGTGCGCAAGACCGACGTGCGCGTGCCGCTCGGCCGTCTCGTCGTGGTGACCGGCGTATCGGGCTCGGGCAAATCGACGGTCGCGCGCGACGTGCTGTACACGAACCTGAAGCGCCTCGTCGTTGATGGCAACGGCAACGGCAAAGCGAATGGCAACGGCCACGGGCGCGACAAGCGCACGAAGATCAAAGCGATCGACCTCATCGGCTGCCGCGCGCTGCGCGGCGTCGAGTATGTCGATCGCGTGCTCGAAGTCGATCAAACGCCCATCGGCAAGACGCCGCGCTCCTGCCCGGCCACCTACATCGGCTTCTGGGACGAGATCCGCCGCATCTACGCCGAGTCCACCGAGGCGCGCATTCGCGGCTATACGGCGAGCCGCTTCTCGTTCAACACGGCGGGCGGGCGCTGCGAGGGGTGCGAAGGCCAGGGCATGAAGACCATCGAAATGAGTTTCCTGCCCGATGTGAAAGTGCCGTGCGACGAATGCAACGGCCGTCGCTTCAATTCCGAGACGCTGTCGGTGACGTGGCGCGAGAAGAACATCGGCGAGGTGCTCGCGATGAACGTCGACGACGCCGTCGATTTCTTCCGCTCGCATCCGCGCGTGTATCACTGCCTGAAGCTGCTGCAGGACGTGGGGCTCGGCTATCTCACGCTCGGGCAGCAGAGCCCGACGCTCTCGGGCGGCGAGGCCCAGCGCATCAAGCTCGTCACCGAGCTCGCGAAAGTCCGCGGCGATGCCGGGCATCCGCTGCGCTCGAAGGCGAAACACACGCTGTACGTGCTCGATGAGCCGACTGTCGGCCTGCACATGGCGGATGTGGAGAAACTGATCCACGTGCTCCATCGCCTGGTCGAGGCCGGGAACACGGCCGTCGTGGTCGAGCACAACCTCGACGTGATGGCCGAGGCCGACTGGATCATCGACATGGGCCCGGAAGCCGGCGACGCCGGCGGTCAGGTGGTGGCGGAAGGCGCGCCCGCCGCTATCGCACGCAAGAAGGCGACGTCGCACACCGGGCGCGTGCTGCACGAGTTTCTGAAGGACCGCACGCGGCGTACAGTAGCCGCGTGAAACACGATCTCGTCTGCTGGAAATGCGGTTTCGCGCTGGCCGATTTGAGCCTGCCGCTGCGCCGGCTCGATGAATGCCCGAAGTGCCGGGCGGAGCTGCACGTGTGCCGAATGTGCGTGGACTACGACACGCGCGTCGCGAAGCATTGCCGCGAGCCGACGGCCGACGAGGTGAATGACAAGACGCGCGCGAACTTCTGCGACCACTTCAAGCCGCGCGCGGCGGCTTACACGCCGCCGAACACGGCGGAAGTCGACAAAGCGAAAACCGAGCTCGAGAAGCTCTTCGGTAAACGTTAGCCGCGCCGCACGCGCTCGGACAGACGATCGAGCAGCTTCGAGAACGGCGTGTTCTTCGAAACCTGCACGCGCAGGTGTCGAACCCCGGTGTCGTTCAGTGTTTCGCCGCGCCCGTTGTCGATCTGCAGCTCGCTCGCGCCGAGAATCTCGAGCGTTTCCTCGAGCGACTTCTGCGGGCGCGCCTCCTTCGAACGCGACTTGCCGAGCGGCTTGTTCTTGCGTGTCGGACCCTTGGCCGCGGGTGCCGCGGACGCAGCGGCAGCCGCTGCTCTGACGGGCACATCGAGGGCTGGCTTGTCGTCCTCGAACAGCTTGAACTCTTCGACCTTCTGCTCCGGCACCTGCTTCTTCATGAGCGCGCCGGTTGCGGCCCGATTCTCTTCGTCGCTGGCGCGACCTTTCTCCGCCGGGCTCACCGGCACGACCGCCACGCTCGTGAACTCCGAGCGCACGTAGTAGGCGACCTGCTTCGCCGAAATCGCATCCGAGAAGAAGCCGAGGCGCAGGCCATACCACTTGCGGCCTTCGCGGCTGCCTTCCACCGTGTAGAGCGTGTAGGCGCTGAAAATGGCGAGCGGCGGCACCTTGTCGAGCTCCACCGGCTGCACCGACCAGTAGAGCTGCACGGCGAACGACACCGGCGCGTTCTCCTGCACCGCTTCTTTCAGCGCGCGACGCGTCTGCGTGTCATCAGGCTTCAGCAGCGAGATGCCGGAGCTCGCAACGTCATCGCTGCGCTCGCTGTCGTCGGCGCGGCGCTGCTCGAGAATCTTGAGCACCTGCGTATCGGAGAGTGATGAGGCGGGCGTGGCGGGCTGCAGCTGTCGCGCGAGCGGCGCTGCTGGTGCTTGCGCGCGGGGAGCGGCGGCAGGCGTCGAGGCGCGCACGGCCGGCGGCACTCGCATCTGTCGCGTCTCGCCCGTCTCATCGAGCGAGGCCATCACTTCGCGGATATTCGAGAGTGCGCTTTCCGCGCCGGGCTTCTTTGCGGCGACGGGCTTCGCAGGCGGCGTTGCTGGCAGACCCGGACGACGCGGCGGATTCGCGGCTGCGCGAATCGCAGAAGGCGGCGGAGCAGGTACGGCAGCACGGTCCGAAGGCGCGGCGGGGCGCGGCTGCACCGGCGAGGCAGCCGGAGCGCGGCTTGGAGTCGGCGCCGGTATCGGCGCCGCGGCTCGGGAAACAGGCGGAGCGGCGGGCGCAGCGGCGCGCAGAGTCGGTACCGCGACAGTCGGCGCAGTAGCGACCGCAGTCGCGGGCGGCGCTTTCTGCGCGGGAGGTGTTACCGCCACAACACGAGCGGCCGTCGATGCTGCGGGCTTCGCAGCGGCAGCAGCGGGCTTCGCGTTCGCCGGCGGAGACGGAAGCTGCCCGGCGAGCGCCGCGGCGGCGGCACGCGCGCGCAATTTCTTGCCCGGCGCCTCACCGGCCCAGGCACCCGGATACACATCGCGAATGACGTTGAGCCATTCCTCCGCTTCGGCGAGCGTCGAGAAGTAGCCCATGTGAAGACGAAAGCGCTCGCGATTGTCCTCGCGGCGCCGGCTCACGAAAAAGCTGAAGCGCTTGAGCTCCGGCGAATCCGGATGCGACAACGCCATGGGCGTCGTTGACGAACACAGATTGATGACGAACGGACCTGCGCCGGACTCGACGTCCGCCGTTTCCCCGGCTTCCGGAAGAGGTGCATCACCGGCTGCCATGCGTGCGTGTGGACCCATAAAACGTTCCCCGACCCCGTGCGCCCAAATTCAAATGCCATCGGTTCCGACGGCAGCGTTCCGCTGCATGCGGGAGAAAGAGCGAACGAACGGAGGAAGTCCTGCACCGATCGCGGAATGGAGAGACCTCGCGATCGTGGCAGCCCCGCCGTCGTAGGAGCTTGCTCCCCGTAGACCGGTGGCTTTGCGTCCCCGCCTTTCGACGGGTTTGCCCTTTGTCACTTCAAGTGGAGTGTCAACGCGTCGCGGTTGAGCGTCAAGCATTGTTATGTGCGTGGACTCTCAGCGTCAGTTTATGACCGCCGTGGAATTTACTTATCCAGTTACGGCAGCAGACATAAGCGCGGCTGTTATAGCAGGCGGCCGGCACTAACGAAGTGCGCTCGATAATAGGGGTCGTCGAGGTACGCGTACGAGACAACCTGCCCGGCGCGCGGCGCGTGGATGAAACGCCCCTCGCCCGCGTAGATGCCCACGTGATCCACCTTGCGCGCGGAATTGCGGAAAAACACGAGGTCTCCGGGGCTCAGCGCGTCGACGTCGATGCGGCTCGCAGCGCGCCGCTGGTCCGCAGCGGTGCGCGGCACTTCGATGCCGAGGCGATCGAAGCTGTAGAACACGAGGCCGCTGCAATCGAAGCCGCGCGGATCGTCGCCGCCGTATTTGTAAGGCGTGCCGATGAGGCCGGCTGCCACCCGAACCAGTTTCGAGCCGGCGCCTTGGGAATTCTCGTCGGGTCGCAAATTGCCGACACGCTCACGGTTCGGTTCGGAGGAGGCTCCATGTCGAGGCGCGCTGGAGCAAGCGGCGACGAGGAATGCGACCAGGAAAATCGCGAGATGGGTGCGGTCCAGATTCAGGTCTCTGCCGAGGCGCATACGCATAAACGTGCGACTTGCCGAGCGCAGAAGCAAGCGGAGCGGTGCGCGCCTTGAGGCTAGCCCGCTTCCCGAATGTCGTGGCCGCTCGGACGTGAGGCGATATTGCGAGCCTGCAGGAGCTCCGTCACGGCGCTGGTCGCGAGCGGCCGCGCGAGATAGAAGCCCTGCGCGATGTCACAACGGCGCTCACGCAGGAAATCGAGCTGTTCGACCACTTCGATGCCTTCGGCGACGACGCGCTTGCCGAGCGCATGCGCCATCACGACGATCGTCTCGACGAGCGTGGCCGAGGCCGGGTTCTGCGGCACTTCCTCGAGGAAGGTGCGATCGATCTTCACCGTGCCAATGGGGTACTGGCGAAGGTAATTGAGCGAGGAGTAGCCGGTGCCGAAATCATCGAGCGCAAGGTGCACGCCGATCTGCGAGAGGCGCACGAGCGCCGCGCCCGCCGCTTCGTCCGCGAACACGCTTTCCGTCAGCTCGAGCTCGAGCAGCGTCGGCGGCAGGCCGTACTTCTCGAGCGCGCGCTTCACCACTTTCGGAAACTCGGGATGCTTCAGCTGCTGCGCCGACACGTTCAGTGCGAGGCGCGGCGGCGCGATGTTCTGGTTGCGCCAGTCCGCGAGCTGCGCGCACGCGGTCTCGAGAACCCAGCCGCCGATGTCGACGATGAGCCCGCTCTCTTCAGCGGCCGGCACGAACTCGCCGGGATAGCGCACGCCATCGCGTGGAGTCTGCCAGCGCAGCAGCGCTTCCAGGCCGGTGAGGCTGCCATCCGCGACGGAGAACTGTGGCTGATAGAACAACGAAAACTCGCGCCGACGCAGCGCGCGGTGCAGACCGGTTTCCGTCGGCACGGCAGGCTTACCCGTCATGTTCAGGTCGAAGAACATCGCGCGGCCGCGGCCGAGGTCCTTGGCGCGATACATCGCCGTATCGGCGTTGCGCATCAGCTCTTCTATGGTGAGGCCGTCATCGGGGAAGAGCGTGATGCCGATGCTCGCGCACACGTATTGATCGCGCCCGCCGATATTCACCGGCAATTGCAGCGATTCGATGATGCGGTCCGCGACCGCGCGCGCCGCATCCGGGTCGGCAACGTTGCGCAGGATCACGGTGAACTCATCGCCACCGAGGCGCGCGACGGTGTCGCCATCTTTCACACACGAGCGCAGTCGCTGCGCGACGATGGTCAGCAACTGGTCGCCAGCAGCGTGACCGACCGAGTCGTTCACGCGCTTGAAGTGATCGAGATCGATGTACAGCAGCGCGCCGCGCCCGAGCCCCGCGGTCGCGCTGGTGAGCTCCTGATTCAGTCGATCGAGGAACAGCAGCCGATTCGGCAGCGCGGTCAGCGGGTCGTAGTGCGCTTGCCGATGCAGGCGTTCGTCGCGCGCCGTCTTCGACAGCGCGATCGCGAGCCGCTTCGCGAACTGGCCGCCGCAGCTCGCGACGTACGGATCGCTCTCCGGCGCTTCGCGATAGCCCACGGCGAGAATCGCTTCGACACGATCGCCCGGCATCACGGGCCACACCCAGAAGAATTCGGAGCCGATCTCGTGCAGTGGCCGCAGGAAGCTGTGGCGGGCTTCTTCGCAGCGCGTGATCGTGAGGCCTTCGGCTTCGGTGCCGAGCGTCGTCACCATGTCGTCATCCAGCGTGACGCGGCTGACGGGCAGCCCGCTCAAGCCATTCGCCGCGAGATAGATGCGGCCGCGTCCCGGCGCATCCGCATCGCGCAGCGTGATGCCGACGGTGTGGCAGCGCGTAACGGTCTGCACGCGCTCGAGGATGGATTCCAGCATCTCCTCGAGCTCCGCCGGCCCGAGCAGCAGCTGATCGATCTCGCTCAATGTCTGGAGAGCGCGGAACTGCTCTTCCAGCGTCGCGGAAGCCTCATTGAAGGTGCGGACCAGCCGGCGCGGCTCATCGGCCGCATCGACGGTGAGTCGTTCGAAGCGGCGGTCCATCAGCGCAGCGAGGCCGCGCTCGACCGCGGCGAGCGCGGGCATATGCCGGCGCACGATGTACGTCGCGCCGAGGAAAGCCAGGATCAGCGCCGCCGCAAGCGCGTAAGGCAGCAGCGCCCACACTTCCTGCGAGCGAGCGAAGAACGTAGCGCCACGCTCGACGGCGACCACCGCCCACGGCACCGTAGTCACCCGTTCGTCGACGAGCGACACGTGCGTGAGCACGCCGTGCCATTCCTCGCCCGCGCCCTGCCACGACAAAGCATTGCTTGCGCGACTGCCCGCACCTGCGGCCCTGATGTGCTGGGCGAACATACGCGCTGTATCGGGGAGCAGCGGCAAAGTGGATTGGAGCAACGTGCCATCCGCATCCACCACCGCGACCGGCGTCAGGAGGATCCCGCCGGCGAGGTCCTTCCAGAGCCAGTCGGGCGCGATCTCGAAATACGCGAGGCGTTCGAAGCCGCCGGCCGTCACCGCACGGACGAGGAACACGGCGGGCAACTGTCCCTGCAGTGACACATGCATGATGACCGTCTGCCCGGCATCGAGAGCGGTCACCTGCGCGGGGCTCGGGCGCAGCGTCGGGTCGCCCCCGGCGAGCAGGCCATCCCGGTCGACGACCACGACGGACTTGAACGCGCGGGAATTCACGAGCTGCTGCTTGAGCGCCGAGCCGTCGTAGCCGACATCGCGCGCCGTGAGCGTCTGGGCAATGGTTTCTGCCGCGCCAACGCGGGAACGCAGGCTTCGGGCGTACGCCTGGCTCACGCCGGTCAGCCGGCGCATCACCGACGTCGTACCGGCATCGCTCGTGTAGCGGGCGGCGAACGTCGCGAGCACCAGCACGGGGATGAGCGCGACCAGCGCACACGTCAACGCGATGCGCCGTCCCATCCGGCTTTTGAGCGCCGATTCGGACATTCGGAGTAAGGGAATCCCGCCTTGAAAGCTTTCTGTACCGTCCGGCATTTTCTTCGCACGGGCCGGGAGCCGTTGAGCGTTACGTCAACTATTAATGAAGTGTGGCGTGCGCACGGCGGGCCGGAATGTTAACTCGGTCACGTTACACTCCGTGCGCATGGCGACTCGCGGCCCCGCATCAGAACGCGCATTGAAGACCGCCACGGCGTGGCTGTTGAGCCTCACCGTGCTGTTCATGCTGTACGCCTCGTTGTACCCGTTCGATTTCGACCTCCAGCGGCTCGCGACGCACGGCCGCGAAGTGCTCGAGCACAGTCTCACGTGGCGGCGCCCGCCGCGCACCGACATGATCGCGAACCTGCTGTTCTACCTGCCGTTCGGCGCGCTGGTGATGTCGCTCACGCCGCAGCGTTGGGGACGTACGCGCCGCGTCACCTTCACGTTCATCGCCGGCATGGTGCTGTCGGTGCTCATCGAATGCGCGCAGGCCACGACGGTCAGCCGGGATCCCTCCATCACCGATGTCGGGTTCAACGCCGTGAGCGCGGGCATCGCGGCGCTGATCGCGCTGTTCGCGCGCGGCATGGGGCTGCAAGCTGCGCTGCCGGAGCTGCGCACGACCCGGCCGGACATCGTCGCGGTGCTCATCGTCGGGCTGTGGGTGGCATCGCATGCAGCCCCGTTCATGCCCACCACGCGCTTCATTTCCTACTTCACACAGCCGGCGCGCTCGCTCGATTGGCACTGGTCGAGCGGCGCATTCGCGGGCTACCTCGCGGGTTACGTGCTGCTCGGTGCAGCGTTGCGCAGCCTGCTGCGGCCGCGCAGCTTCTGGCAGATCTTTCTGCCAATCGCCGTGCTGTCGCTGGGGGCGCGCATCATTTTCCGCGGCCAACGCCTCGAGCTGACGGAGGTCGTGGCGTTCGTCATTGCGTTGCCCGTCATCTGGCAGATGACCCTCGCCGCCGAGCGCTCGGGCGAGCAAGCGCACAGTCTCACTGCCGCGCGCCTCGCGCTGCTCTGGGCCGCTCCCGCGTTCGTTTTCTTTTCACTCGCGCCGTTCGACTTTTCGGTGCGCTCGCAAGATTTCGCCTGGCTCACCTGGCCGCCACTCACTACGCGCCTGAGTGCCGGCGAGCCGGGCCTGCTCGAAGTGGCATTCTTCTACACCGCGGCCGTGTGGCTGCTGCGCGAGGCGCAACTGCCGTTGCGACGCATCTTCGTGGGGATGCTCACGGCATCACTGCTCATCGAAGTGATTCAAGCGTGGGAGCCGGACCGCGCGGCGCAATTGATCGCCCCGCTGGTCGTGCTGATTGCGAGCGCGCTCGTGTGGACGCGCGATCGCGTGAGCGTCACCTCGCCCCTGACTGTGCCTTCGGAGTAGGCAGCGCCGCCACCTTTACCGGCTTGGACGCAGCCAGCGCCTGCAACGCCGGATAGGTGTAACGATACACACCTCGTCGACCGGACCGCGACGCCCCGAGCGCAGCCGCTGCGACAACGCGCGGCGAAATGCCGCGCAGACCGATGCGCGTGCCCGTGAGGAAAGGATTCACGAGGGGCGCGAGAATGGTCGCCGCGATTTCCGCCGGCCGCCGAAACGTGAGCAGCGGCCCCGGCTGCAGGATGTCGAGTGCCGGAAAACGCAGGGCCTCGAGGGCCGCCTCCATCTCGCCCTTCACGCGCAAATAGAAGTGCTTCGACTGCGCGTTCGCGCCGAACGAGCTCACGACGATGAAGCGTTCCGCGCGGGCCGCGAGCGCGGCGCGCGCGAAAGAGAGCACGTAACCCAGATCGACTTGCCGGAAAGCCTGGTCGGAGCCGGCCTGCTTCAACGTCGTGCCGAGGCAGCAGAAGGCGACGTGGCAGGTCTGCCCCTTCAGCTGCGACTCCAGCTTGTCGAACTGGACGATGCGGTTGGCGAGCCGCGAATTCTCGCGGCCGAGAGGGCGTCGCGTAACGGCGAAAACCCGGGCGAAGTCCGGTGCATCCAGCAGGGCTTCGAGAACGTATGCCCCAACGAGTCCGCTCGCTCCTGCGAGCAGGGCTACCCGGGGTTCGGAATCTGCCATGCGGGCCTGAAGTTGTGGTCGTTTTGCGCCAGCTTAACGAGGAGCCGGGCGTCGCGCTAGATTGGGGTGTGTCTCTTTTGGGCCTTCCGCTCCGCTGAAAGTCGCTCATGAGTGCTCGCACAAGACTGCGTCTGCTGTTCGGGTTCGTGTTGATCTCCATGATCGCGGTCACCTCGTGGGCGAGTACCCGGCAACCGATGTGGGAATGGGGCGGGCTCACGCAGCCGCCCGACAACGCATGGACCATCGCGACGATGCTCGATGCCTACTTCGGCTTCATCACGTTCTACGTCTGGGTGCTCTACAAGGAAAGGCGGTGGTTGCCGCGCGTGCTGTGGCTCATCGGCATTCTCGTGCTCGGCAACATGGCAATGTCCGCATACGTGCTGTGGCAGCTGCGCAAGCTGCCGCCCAACGAACCGATGTCGACGCTCCTCACTGCGAGGAATGCGTGACGGAACGGCGCGGCATCGGCGCATTCTTTCGCCGTCGGCTCATCGAGCCGATCATCAAGCTACTGCGTCAGGGCGTGACGCCCGACAGGATCGCGCTGTCTCTCGCATTCGGCCTGGGCCTGGGCATTTTTCCGGTGCTCGGCGTCTCGACGATTCTCTGTACGGTCGCGGCGATCGCGCTGCGCTTGAACCTCCCGGCAATTCAGCTGGTGAACTATCTCGCCTCACCGGTGCAGCTGCTACTCATCATTCCGTTCGTGCGCGTCGGCGAGCACGTCGTGAACGAGCCACCGCAGCCGCTCTCGATCAGCGAAGGTTTCAAGCTGCTTGCTACCGGCATCGTGCACTCGGTGACGGTGCTCTGGGATGCGATCGTGCACGCAGCCATCGGCTGGGTCGTCATCGGGCCGGTGCTGATATTCGCGCTGTACAAACTCTTCACGCCGATCATGATCTATGCGGCTCGCGTGCGTTTGCAGCCGCGCGCCGGTGGGACGGTCTCGTGATCGAGAGTCCGGCGCTGTTGCTGATTGCGGGCACGCTGCTAGTAGCGGCCGTGATGTTCGTGTTGTGGCTGCTCGGTCTGCGTAATCGCAACTTCAGCTACGTGGATATCGGCTGGTCGTTCAACTTCGCCCTGCTGGGCGTGTTCTATGCCCTGCTCGCGCCGGGCTATCCACTCCGCCGCGCGATCATTGCGACGATGTTCTCGGTGCACGGATTGCGCCTCGGTTGGCATCTCGGGAAGCGCATCATCGGCGAGCCGGAGGAAGGCCGTTACGTGCAGCTGCGCAAGGAGTGGGGCGCGAGCGGCAATCTGAATCTCAAGTTTCTCGGCTTCTTCGAATTTCAGGCGGTGCTCAATGCGTTTCTCGCGTTGCCGCTCCTCATCGCGTGTTTCAACCGCACGCCGCAGATTCATCCGCTCGAATTCATCGGCATCGCCTGGTTCGCGATCGGGCTGAGCGGGGAGAGCACCGCGGATGCGCAGCTGGCCGCATTCAAGCGCGATCCCGCGAACAGGGGCGGCGTCTGCGACGTCGGGCTGTGGCGTTACTCGCGCCATCCGAATTACTTCTTCGAGTGGCTCATCTGGATCGCGTACGCGGTATTCGCGCTCGCATCCCCCCACGGCTGGATCGCCCTCGCGATGCCCGTGCTGATGTTGCACTTCCTGCTAAATGTGACGGGCGTGAAGGCGACCGAGGAACAGGCGCTGCGCACGAAAGGCGAGCGCTATCGCCGCTATCAGGCCCGCACGAGTGGTTTCATCCCCTGGGTGCCTCGCAAGGTGAGCCCCGAAAGCTGAAGAAGGACGCCTCTCATGACCGCAACCGTGATGACGGATCAGCCACCCAGTTTTTCGATGCGCCTGCTGGAGCGCGATCTCGTGCCGGACGGGTTGATCCGGCGGGGCATTCGCTCGCTCCTGGCGCAGCGCCTGCGCGAAGAAGACAAGGGCGACCCCGAGCGCCAGCAGCGCCACCTGATGGACCTCGTCACGCGGCTGAAAGCGAGCCCCGTCGCCATCAACACCGCCGAGGCGAATCAGCAGCACTACGAGGTGCCCACCGAGTTCTACCTGAAAGTGCTGGGGCCGAATCTAAAGTACTCGTCCTGCTATTACGAACGGCCGGACGAGCCTCTGCAGGTAGCCGAGGATCGCATGCTCGCCCTCACCTGCCAGCGCGCGCGCCTTGCAGATGGCGAGGATATCCTCGAGCTCGGCTGCGGCTGGGGGTCACTCTCCCTGTGGATGGCCAAGCACTACCCGAAGTCGCGGATCGTCGGCGTGTCCAACTCGCGCACGCAGAAGCAGTTCATCGACGCCCGCGCGCGGGAGCGCGGCCTCGCGAACCTCGAGATCATCACCTGCGACGTGAACCGCCTCGAGAACCCGGGGAACAGACTGTTCGATCGCATCGTTTCGGTGGAAATGTTCGAGCACATGCGCAACTACGAAGCGCTGCTCGCCCGTGTCGCATCGTGGATGAAAGCCGACGCCACGTTGTTCGTACACATCTTTACGCACCGGCAATATGCCTATCCGTTCGAGGCGCGCGACGAAAGTGACTGGATGGCGCGTTATTTCTTCACCGGCGGCATCATGCCGAGCGACGATTTGCTGCTGTATTTTCAGCGCGACGTGCGGCTGCTCGATCATTGGCAGGTGTGCGGCCGCCACTATCAGCTCACCTCCGAAGCATGGCTTGCCAACATGGACGCCCGGAAGGCCGAGATCATGCCCATCCTCTCCAGCACTTACGGTCCGGATCAGGCGACTCGCTGGTGGGTGTACTGGCGGGTGTTCTTCATGGCTTGCGCCGAGCTGTGGGGTTACCGCGAAGGGCGGGAGTGGCTCGTCTCGCATTACCTCTTCCAGAAGCGTTAGGATGCACGAACGATGCAGAGACGAGCTCACCCCGCGATAGCCAGCGCAGTAGTGGTTGCGCTCGCCGCAGCATGGGTGAGCGCTCATGCCGCCGCCCCTGCACCGACCAAGCCCACCGCTCCGACGCCGGCCAAACCGGCTGCTGCTGCGCCCGTGGCGCCAGCCGCAGCGGCGCAGAGCGCGGTCACGGACGCCGACCGACAGCAGGTCTATCGGCAGTTCCGCGAGCTCTTCGACTCACGCAAGTACACCGAAGCCTTGCCCGTCGCGGAGAAGCTCGTCTCGATGACGCAGGAACAGTACGGCGAGAAGGATCGGGCGCTCGTCAATCCGCTCACGAATCTGGGCACGGTGCATTACCGGCTGAAGGATTTTGCCGCGGCCGAGCAGGATTACGGGCGCAGCGTCGAGATCCTCGAGGCCACCGCGGCCAGCACGGATCGGCAGTTCCTGCGACCGCTGCACGGGCTCGGCGCGGCCCATTTCGCCGAAGGCGAATTCGTCGATGCGTCGGTGAATCTGAAGCGCGCCATCGATCTCAGCCGCAATCTCGACGGCCTGTTCAACATCGAGCAGCTGCAGATTCTCGATCCGCTGATCGCGAGCTATATCAAGCTCGATCTCACGGCGGATGCGGAAAAAGAGCAGCAATACGCGCTGCGTGTGGCCGAGAGCGCGTACGGCAAGTCCGATATCCGCATGCTGAAGCCGCTCGATCGCTACGGGCGCTGGCTCGAGCAGCTCGGCCGGTATACGACGGCGCGGCTGTTGTACGCGCGCGCGCTCACGATCGCGGAGCAGTCCGGCGGACGCGGCTCGGTGCTCGGCGTCGAGCCGCTGCTCGGCATCGCGCGCAGCTACCGTCTCGAATTCGTGAACGGCTCCGAAGACCCGGCCGCCACGCCCGATCCCTTCGGCCAGCAGGACGTCGCGCCGATGCAGCTCGAAGGCGGGCAGCGCTTGAATCCCGACGGCGAGCGCGCGCTGCGCCTTGCGTTGAATGCCATCGAGAAGGCGCAGCCCATCGATCACAAGAAGCGCGGTGAAACGCTCACCGAGCTCGGCGACTGGTATGCGAGCGCGGGCTCGTTCACGAAGGGTATCGAGGTGTACCGCGAAGCATGGAAGGAGCTGAGCGCCAGCGGCGATGCATCCCTCCTCGCCCAGCCGCGCCTCTTGGCCTATCGGCCGCCGGCCTCATCCGCCCGTCGTTCCAAGCTCGATTCGGATGAATCCGAAGAGCGTTTCGTCGAAGTGCGCTACACCGTCACCAAGGACGGCCGCACGGATCACGTGGAAACCGTGAGCAGCGATGCGGCCGATGCCTCACAGAAGGCGGTCGTCGCCGCGATGAAGAAAGCCCGCTATGCGCCGCGCCTGGAAAACGGCGAGCCCGTCGATACGAACGGGGTGACGTGGCGCGAGAAGCTGCTCATCAAGGTGAAGCAGCCGACTCAGCAAAAAGGTTCTTGAGCGGCTAGGAGGCCTTCGGAGCCGGGGCTGCGGCGGGCGTTGCCGGCGCAGATGACGGCGCTGGCGGTACCGCAGGCGCAACGGCGGGCGCTGCTTCCACGGTTGCTTCCGTCGCTTCCTCGATCGGCACGGTGTCGATGCCACCCGAATCGGCCGTCTGCGCCAGGTGCTCGACGATGATTGGCTCGTTCTTCGCGAGCTTCGCGCCGGCCGGCTGATCCGGGAACTGCACGAGGAACTTGGACGCGGCGTCCCTCATCGCGGCAATGCTCGCCTCCACCAGCGGCTTGCCACTCGAAACGCCCTTCGCGAGCGCGTTCCCGTAGCCCGTGAGCGTGAGGCTGTCGGCCTTCTCGCCGCTCGGGGTGTAGAGATTGATGCGATAGCGGATGGTGACGGCGTAGTAGCGGCCGCCTGTTTCGCGCGCGGTGACGAACGAATACTGCTCGATGCGCGGCTCGAAAATCGCGCGGATGTCGGTGGAGCTGCGGGCCTCGTCCAGGTCCTTGAATTCCTGCACTTGCGCGAAGGAATCCTTGAACACTTCCTTCATCAGGTGCGTGTGACCATCACCGAGCGCGATGGTCCACTCCACGCCCCAGCGCGTTTCATTGTGCGTGAAGTTGCGCATGTCTGGGGGGATGACGAGCCCGACACGCGTGGGCAATTGCTGCAGGATCGGCTTCGGGAGTTGCGCGTCGGGCTTGATCTGCACGCCGCCGCACGCGCTCAGCACCGCGAAGCCCGCGGCCACGACGGCGAGTCGCGCGAGCCGCGCCGGCCTGATGGAATCTGTGCCGGACAAGACCGTCATGGAGCGCTCCCGAGAAACGTGGGCTTCGGACCTACTGCGTGATGCCGACGAACGTGCCGTTGTTCTGCTCGCACATCGCACGCATTAATGCCGAAAACCGGATGCTTGTAAATGGTGTCATGCCCGGCCCTTCGGGGAACCCGATCGCGTGGATGCGCACCATGCGCTGACCTTTGCTGTTCGGCCGGTTGATCGTCGCGACGGCATCGAGCGCCTGCTGGATCGAATCCCCGGTGAATTCGTCGCCGAGCACATACAGGCTGATGCGCTTGTCGACGGACCAATAGAGTCGGATCGCGGTCTCGATGCCCTCGACCGGGCTCGACTTGCTGAAGGCGCGCCAGGTTTTCATCTTCTGCACGATCATGTCGCGCTGCGCCGGGGAATCATCCAGCCACTTGCCGCGCGAGCCGCCGATGAGGACGCTCCCCTGATCGCTCATGATCTGGATGCCCTTCACCTTTGGGTAGATCGAGAGAATTTCCTTCAGGATCTGCTGCGCTTCGGGCCAGTGGAAGCTCGTCATGCTCGCCGACGTGTCAACGATGAAAATGACATATTCACTGTCGATCGGAATGCCGCCGATGGCTTCGCTCTTCGGGCGGCTAGCCTGCTCCTTGAGGAGTCGCTGCATCTCGGCCGTGAGCGTCTGATACGCGGAGACGAGCTCGGACTCGACGATGTTCGTGACCGAGGCTTCCTTCTTGCTCGCCGAGAACTGGCCGTTGATGTTCGTGAGATCGCCGGCGAGCTTGGCTGCGCGCATGCGCTCCTTTTCGAGCAGGTCGACGCGGCCCTTCAGCTCGACGTTCAGCAGATCCTGCTGGCCGCGGATTTCGTTCAGCTGTTCCTCGAGTCTGGAGATCTGCCCCTTGAGCGCGCGCGTGCGTTCCTCGAGCTGGATCGGATCGCCGTACTCAGTGAGCACGAGCAGCAGGATGATCGCGCCGAAACCGCAGCAGATGCAGTCGAGGAACGAGAGGCTGAACACCTCGACGGAATGGCGCTTCAGCTTCACGGCCAATCCTTCGACGGCATCATCAGAACGCCCTGCGTGAAGCGCGTGAGCTGCCAGAAGCGATGCGCGGCCGGCAGGTCACCCTTCATCGGCAGCAGGATCACGTCCACCGGCACCTTGTCCGGCAACTCGCCGACCGCATCGTCGAAGAGGCGCGCGCGCGCGCCGGCGTCGATCGACTTGCGGAAGCCGGGCTGCTTGCCCTGCGTCGGCAGCCCGTCGGTGATGAGAATGATCTGGTCGGGCAGCGGCGTGAGCTGCTTCACCGCCATGAACGCGTTCACCAGGCTCGTGCCGTCCTTCGGCGTGATCGCGCTCAGCGCCTCGACGTTCTTCGAGCGCACGAGCGGATCGTTCGCGTCCTGCCACTTGCCGTTCGAGCTCGTGACGACGGGTTCCGCTTTCGTGTTGAAGCCGTACACCTGGAACTGCGCATCCGGCGGCAACTGCGCGACGATCCAGTTCACCGTGTCGACGGCGCGGCGCCACTTGGCGGCGGCGCGTTTCTTCTCCTCGCCCTGATTGCGCAGAACGATGATGTTCACCAGATCCTGGTGCAACATGCTCGCCGAGCGATCGAGCAGGATCAGCACGCGCTTGCCGCGCATCTTGATGCCGGTGATGTAGCGACGATCGCCACCCTCGTTGCGGAATGCCTTGATGTCCTGCCCCGCGACGGAACGATCGAGCGCGCCCGCTTCGAGTCGACGCGTGCCGGCCTCGAGCGCCTGGATATCGGCTTTCAGTTTCTCGATGCGCTCGCGCCGCGCGAGGCTCGTCTGGTCGTACGCGGACATCTGCAGCTCGTTCACCTTGAGATCGATCGCGAGCTGCTTCTCTTTTTTCTCGGCGGTCGCCTGCTCGGATTTCGCCTGCTCGACGGCATTGCGCAGAACCACGAGATTCTTGGTGCCGCTGAGCACCTCTTCCTCGAGCCGGTTCACTTCGGCCATGAGGCTGTCGGTGTTGTGGATGCGGACCAGGCCGCTCTGCGCGCTGATGATCGTATAGAACAGGATCACCGCGCCGAAGCCGCAGCAAATGCAATCGAGGAAGGAGAGGCTGAAGACTTCGACGGTGCGGCGACGAGGCATGCGCGTTACTCGCGAGCGGCGCGGCTCAGGCGACTTCGCCGATCGAAATCAGCGACAGCTCGACGCCGGGCTCGCCGACGCGCACGCGGTCGCCAACGTGAATGCGCACGCGCTCGGATACGCGCTCGCCGTTCACGAACGTGCCGTAGTTGCTGTGATCGACGAGCACCAGCTCGTCGCCATCGCGCACGAAGGTGCAATGACGGCGCGACACACCCGCCAGGCCGTCGGGCAGCGTGATCGCTTGCGAGCTGCCGGGCGCGCGGCCGACGACCAGTACGTTGGTATTCAGCGAGAACGCGCGGCCTTCGAACAGCACGTGCGAAGGCAGTCCCGCGCCAACGCTATCTCGCCCGAGTACGACGCGTGTTACGCCAGCGGTGAGCGCTTCGTGCTGATGCAACGGCAGTCGGCGCAGCAATCGGATCGGCTCGTCTGGCTGCGCTGCCGGCAGCTCGAGCAAGGACAGCGCCGCGGCGGCGAAGCCTTCGGGCACACAGATGAGCTCGCAGCCGACGAATTGCTCCAGCATCTCGCGCAAGCCGGGCAGAGTGGCGATGGCCTCCGGAATCACGAGCGTGACTTCCGCGCCGGCCGGCCGCAGCGAATGCAGCAGTCGCACGATCTCGCGATAGAACGGCTGCGCAGCTTCCGCGAATTGGTCACGACTCAGCGACACTTCGAACTTCGCGTCGCCGTTCGAAACGGCAGCGGTGGTGCTGCCCGCTTCGGCAGCCTGGCGTGTGAGCGCGGCCAGCGCGTCGAACAATTGCTGCTCCGTGGCCGCGTTCGTGAAGGGATCGAAGCGCGTGCGCTTCACCATCACGGTGCTCATCAACGCGAGCCACACCTGGTAGAGCTCGACGAGGCCGCCTTGATCCGACACGACCGCGCGACGCCGCCGCGCCTGCGCAGTGCTCTCGACGGACGTCGCCGCCATGTGATGCAGGCCGACTTCGAGCACGATGGCATTGCGTGTGGTCTTGAGTGAGGCGACGGTGACCGCAGCCGCGTCCGCGAAGCCATCGACCGTGAGGCCGAGGCCTTGCGCGATGCCGAGCACGCTGCCGAGTCCATTCGCGTCGCCGCGGACCGGGACGGCGACCCACACACGCTCGCCCTCTTGCAGCGGGTTCTTCGCAAGGTGCTGCGAAAGCTCCGCTGAGAGCAGCGCTGCCGCGCGCGGCGATGATGCCTCTTGAGTGGCGACCTGACTCAGGTGCCGCGTCGAGATGGTGGTCGGGTTGCGGCGCACCGCGTGCCACGCGTTGGTGCCGGGGGGCTCCGAGCCGCTGCCATCGAACACGGCGCTCGGCGCGCTCGACAGCACGACGCCATCGCGCGCGAAGCTCAACGCGCGGTCATTCAATTCGAGTGCGAGCGGTTTCACGCGGGCGTCTTCAGATGTCGGTCGGGAAAGTGATGTTGTTGTCGGCGGATTCCTTGTCGTCCGGCACGAGGGTCGGATCGTCCTCGATCGTGGCCGAATCCTCCCCCTTCGAGGCCGGCGGGCGCTTGCTGGTCTCGCCGGGTTTCGCGGCGGGCTCCGCCGTGCCGGTTGCGCTCGAGTCTTTCTTGTCGGCGGCCGGCTTGTCGGCGGTCGGCTTGCCGTCAGCCGGTTTGCCGTCAGCCGGTTTCGTTTGCGTGGTCTGCGCCGGAGTGTTCTGCGCGGAGGCGCGATAGTTGATGAACATCGACGCGCCGACGCACGCGGCGAGCACGATCAACGCCCAGCGCGAGGGCATCTGGCTTCGCCGGATTCGCAGGTTTCTCATGGCTTCACTCCGAAGGTTTACTCCGCGTAGCGAGCCACGCGGAAGCCGATGATCTGTGAGCCCTCGTCCGCCGAGTCGCGCCAGGCATAGCGCAGCTCGGCAACGGCGGCGGATTTCCAGTTAGCGCCGCGGATTACGTGGCGCGCAGCCGTCTCGGGCCCGAGCGGATCGGTGGCGGCAGCGGAATCGACAAACGAGGAGTACCAGTCGTTCACCCACTCCGACACATTCCCGCCCATGTCGTGCAGGCCGAGCGGCGTCGGCTGGAATTTCCCGACCGGGGCGATGACCGGGTAATCGTCGTGATAGCCCTCGAGCTCGTTCTCGAGCTGACCCTTGGTCTCGGTGCCCGCGAGATTGCCGATCTGCTGGACGACCGGAAGGTTGTCACCCCACGGGAAGCGACGCGTCTTGTTCGGTCCGTCGTAGCGCGCCGCATATTCCCACTCGGCCTCGGTCGGCAGGCGGTAGCCGGTCGTCACCGGTTTCTTCAGGGTGTATTTGTTGTCCTGCCGGTCGTACGCGGGTGGCAGGCCTTCCTTCTCGGACAGCCAGTTGCAGTATTCCGCCGCATCGGCCCAGGTCACTCTCACAACCGGCTGCAGATCGAGATCGAACGAGGCCTTGTCGATGAAGCCGGAAACGTGATCGTTGCGGAAGCGGCGGAACTCGACGTTCGTGACTTCCGTGACGCCGATGTAGAACGGCCGCTTCAGCGTGACGGAACGATAGCCTTCATTCGGCCGTCGGCCTTGCTCGCGCCGCTCGCTGCCCATCTTGAACGTGCCGCTCGGCACGAGGCGCAGCTCGTAGCCGTCTTTCGTCTTGATGGTGGGCGCGGACTCCTGCAACGCGACCGCGCGATCCGACGACACGAGCTTGTAGTCGATCGAGCGCTCCTGCCCGAGCGCGGGAGTCACAGTGCCCGTGAAGCTGACGAAGCCCTCCTTGCGCACTTCGACCGAGTGCTCTGTCGCGCTGAGGTCGAACACTTGCGGCGTGCGGCCGCGCGATTTGCCATCGATAAACAGCTCGGCATCGGCCGGCTCGCCCTGCACGCTCACTTTCGCGAGCACGGCATCGAGCTTCGCATCGAGTGTGAACTGCCGACCCGGGTCGGCGAACACCGTCTTCGTCCAGTTCGCGTAGCCCGGCAGTGTGAGCACGATGTCGTGCGAAACGCCCGAGGGCAGATCGAGCTTGAGTGGCGTGCGGCCGCGGTACGTGCCGGCGACGGTGATCTCGGCGCCCGCGGGATTCGAGCGCAACGTCATCTCCGCGTCGGGCTGACCGAGCGTGACGGGGCCGATCACCAGCGTTTCGCCGGACTTCACGACCACGCTGCTTTCCCACGTCTTCATGCCGGGCGCAGTGATCTGCACGCGCCGCACGCCGGAATCGGCCTCGACCGATGCGGGCACGACGCCCGCGTTCTGCCCATCGACATTCACTTGCGCGTTGGCGGGGATGGCATTGATCTTGATGGTGCCCCACGAGGGCTGCAGCACCGCCTTCACGTCCTGTCGATGGCCGAGCCCTTCGACATCGACGTTCACGACATAGTCGAGGTAGCGCGAGGCACGCAGGGCAATCGTGCGCGCGCCCGCCGGCGCCTCGACCGTGCCGGGTGCCTTGCCGGCCTCAACGCTGTCGATGAACACTCGCGCGGCGACGCCGTTCGTGTCGATGCGCAATTTGCCGGGCAGCTTCGCGAGTCGCAGGCGCGCGAGCGAATCCGATTTGTCGTCGATGGTCACGTCGACCTGCGCGGGCACGTAGCCTTCGCGCTCGGCGCGCACGGTGTGTCTGCCGCTCAGCGTGTAGATGGAGCCCGCACTCTTGAACGCGATCAACGTACCGGGCGTGCTGATCTTCGAGTCCGCGGGGAGCACGTCGAGCTCGATCGGCTTCAACGCGGAGATCAGACCCGTGACGGCGACGAGCAGAACGACGGCTGCCGAAACGAGGCCGATCGTCCGCTTCGAAATTGGTTTGCGCGCAGCATAGGACACGCTCCCGCGTGCGGCAGTGAGCACCGCGGCGGCAGGGCGCGAGCCGGCTGATGTCGGTGCGATGAAGATCTCGACGTCTTCATCGCCGGCATCGAAATCGACCGCGACGACGGTGACGATCGGTGCGATCGTCGCGTTGCCGACGAGATGATGCACGTCGATGCGAAGGCGCGTGCGTGAGTCATCCGCGATGACGATCTGCGCATCGCCGACGGAGAGCACATCGTCCTTATGTAACTCGCGCGGACCCGAGAGCGGACGGCCATCGAGACGCAGCGCGGTGCCACCGGCCGTGGGCGCAGCGAACCAGTCGTCCTCACGTCGTTCAATGGTGACTGCAGTGCCGGGAGGCACGCCGGGTACGACGATGTCGGCCCCCTCGCCGCCCACGGCGATGCTCGCACCGAGAGTGCGCTCGCCCGCAGGCTCCTGAACCCGGATTTGCGCGTACGCGCCCGGCTTGCTCAACGCGGCATCATTCATGGCGTGCTTTAGGACCGTGGACCGGTCAGATCGGTTCGACGCAGCTCACGCTAATGGTCTGAACGTCATGGCCGGGCGCAATCGTGACATCCCTGCGCACGTCGCGGAATCCCGGACGCGTGCCGACCACCGTGTATTTGCCCGGTTTCAGCTCGATTTCCCGCTTGGCGAAGGTCCCGAAGCTGCCGACCCGCTGGATCTGCACCTGGGTCGCGTTGTCCGAGACCAGCTCGAGGCGCACCGGGATGTTGAATTCCGGCAGCAGGATCTGCAGACGCGCGATCTGGGAGCGCAGCACTGGGCCCGAAGGCTGTGCGGCCTGCGCGCGGCTGATGAGCGCATTGGCTTCGGACCGCACCGATTCGGAGGCGAGCCGGTCGGGCCGATCGATGAGGTCCTGCAAGCTTTCGGCGAGCGCGGCGCGGGAAAGCGCACGCGCGCGGCCCTGCTGCGCGAATACGAGCGACGGGTCCGCTTTCAGCGCGGCGTCGTACTCGGCGGCCGCCTCGCTCCACCGCTCTTCGGATTCGAGGCCCGCGGCTTTTTGCCGGGTGGAGGCGAACCCGCGAGCGCGAAGCGCGGCACCTACTCGCGACAGCCCAGTGGCGGCTTCGGCCCCATTGGGCCGCAGCGTGCGCGCCTTCTCGAACGAGACGCGCGCGTCTTCGAGGCGGCCGGCCCCGAGTGCGGCGAAGCCCGCGCCCACCGCCTTCGCGTAGCTGTCTTCACCGAAGGCGGCGTGCGCGCGATCGAGGCCGGCCTTCGCTTTCGCGTTGCCGGGATCGAGCGAGAGCGCCTGGCTGTAGTCCTGCACGGCGCGCCCGTAATCCTTCGCAGCTTCCGCATTCTCGCCGTCGGCGATCAGCGGCAGCAGGCCGCCGAGATTGCGCACGCGCGCGAGCCCATCCGCCGCGTGCTTGTTGTTTGGATCGATGCGCTTCGCGTATTCGTACGCCTGCTTCGCGACATCGCCCTGACCGGCGGCGAGCGCTTGATCGCCGGTGCTGAGCTGCGCGCTCAACGTCGAGGCGGCTTTCGACTCGACGCTGCTCAACAATTTCAGCGCTTCGTTCAAGCGCGATTCGGCGATACGCGGGCTGCCTGCATCGTTCGCGCCCACTGCCTCGGCGGCGCGCGATTTGGCGGTGGCGTAATCGGCGCCACCCCAGTATCCGGCGCCGCGCGCTTCGAGCGCCGCGAGGCGCTGATCGAAAGTGGAACGCAGTTGCGCGAGATCTCCTGGCGCCGGCGCCTCGGGTTTCGCGGTGCCGGGCGTGCCTTCCGTGCCAGGCAGCGGGCCCTGCGGCTTCGCGGAACCGGCAGTGCCTACACCTGAAGGGGTGCTCGCCACTTGCGCGGGAGCAACTTCAGAAGGCTCGCTTGCCGGGATGGCCGGCGGAGTCTCAGCGGGCTGGGCCGTCTCCGTCGAAGCCGCCTCTTTGGGGGGCGTCGTTGGGGCGTCGGATTCGACGGCGGGCCGGCCAGCCGCACTGCTCGCCGCGGTGGCTGGAGCACCCGCGGATGATGAGGGCAACGCCCCGTCCTGAGATGAGAATTGAGGCAGAACGAAGAACACCATGGCAGCCGCCACGACCAACGTCGTCAGCACGACCCACGGCCAGCTCTTGCGAGGCGGGCGTTCCGAGCGGTGATAGATGGGCGACGGATCGACACGCAGACGCACGTCGTCCCACTGCGTCGGCGGCGTCTTCGACAGGCCGTACTGGGGCGCAGCTTCTCGAACCTCGGCGGCTGCGGCCGCAATGCGGCTTTCTTCGACGTCGATGCTGTGCTGCTTCGGCTCCTCGACGACGCCATCGGTGGGCGCGTCGGAGAACGCTGCCGGCGGCTCCGGCTGAGGCGCTAAACCTGGATGCGATCGTTTCGCTAATGCGCCAGTGACGATCAATTCGTCGTCGATTGCCTTCATTGCGTCGCTAGTCTCGCGCCGCGTGGCTTGAGCGGGGCTCGGGGGAGCCGGCTCAGGGGTTCGATCTGCCCGCATTGGCGCGGGCGCGGCCGCAGCCGAAGCCTTCGGAGCCGCCGGCGCGGGCGGCGCGGGGGCACGTTTGGCCGCCTCGGCGGCGGCGAGGACGGCGGCATCCCGACGCATCGCGGCAGATGAGCCGGCGTCGTTCTCGCCCAGGCGATCGAACTCGAACGTCAGCGTGTCGTTGAGGGCCGAGTCGAAGTCGTCGATGACGTCGCGCATCGAGCGCGGACGCATCGCCGAACGCTTCGAGAGCATTCTCATGACCGCCGCGATGAGCTGCCCCGGCATGAGCTGCGCTGGCTTGAGCTCCGGCACCGGCTCTTCCAGCACACGCTTCACTTCGAACCGCGGGTAGTAAGGTGGATAGCCCGACAGCAGCTCGTACGCGAGGGCGCCGAGACCGTAGATGTCATCCGCAATCGACGGCGGCTCGCCACGCAACTGCTCGGGGCTCGCAGTGAACGGCGACAGCCCTGGACGCGCGATGGCGGGCTGGCTTTCGCCAACCGAGCCGGCGATGCCGAAGTCGGCGATGCGCACGCGACCGCGTGAATCGAACAGGATGTTGCTCGGCTTCAGGTCCCTGTGGATGACGCCGTGCTCGTGCGCGTATTCGAGCGCCTGCGCGATGTCGATAAGCACCGGCACGACGTCGAGATAACCCTTGCCGCGGAGCTTGCGCAGATCGCCGCCGGCGGCGAGCTCCATCGGCAGCGCCACGAAATCGCCTTCGCGATACGGCGCCTGCACCTTGAGAATCGCCGGATGATCGAGCCGGCTCGCGATCGAGTGCTCGCGCACGAGCGCGGCCCAGGCCGCCTCGTTGTGCGCGAGGCTCGGATTCAGCACCTTCAGAGCGAGCTCGACGCCGCCCGATTCATCGCGCGCGCGCCACACTTCCGCCTGCCCGCCAGCACCCAGCTTTTCGAGCAGTGTGTAGCGAGTAGAGACGCTCCTTCTGGCTGCGGCGGCGCTGTCGGTCATGGCCTCAAGGAGTTGACGCAGCGGGTTGCTGCTGTTCGACGGCCACTTTCACCGGCGGCGCGGCGCTGCCGGCGGCCGGTGTCGTAGTCGTGGTCGTCGTTGCCGGAACAGAGGTCGTCGGCGTGCTCACCCCGCCGCTCTCCTCGACCCACAACTGATGCAGCAGCTCACGCCATTCCTTGTACTGCTCGTCGGCCGTGCCGGTGAGGCGCAGCGTGCGGCCTTCGACATCGACGACCTGCGGCTGCACTTCGTTCTGGAACGACTCGGCGATTTCGCGCAACGCCTGCGCGTGCACCTTCGCGTCGGAATACTTCTTCAAGCCGGAGAGCACGGCGGCCGTGCCACCGATCGCTCCAGCGGTGCGCGCCGCATTCTCGATGCGACGGCAGTTGTAGTCGTACGTGTTGCACTGACCGGGCACGAACACGCTCGCGAGCACGGCTGCGGCACCGAGGATCGTGCGGGTGCGCGCCTGGTTGCGGGCGCGGCCCTCCTTCTCGATCTCATCGAAGCTCGAACGGCGCCAGTTGCCGTACGAGTCGCGCATGGAATCGCTGAAGTTCGCGTAGTAGCCGTTCACCGTGTCGACGACGCCGGCATCGCGCTCGCGGATCTTCTCGATGCGCGTGCTGAACGGATCGTTCTCGGCGGGCAGGCGCACGGCGGTGAGCTGGCCGCTCTTCGCATCCTTCTGCAGATAGCCTTCCATCGCCTGCGGCGCGAGGTCTTTCGCGAAGCGCAGCTCCGTGACGCGGCGAATTTCACGGCGGTTGTCGGCCGTGAACTGGTCGCGCACCGCGACCATGTCGTTCGCGATCTGCGAGTACACGTTCTGGAACGGGTCTCGTGCCTTCAAGGACGCATCCGTTTTGTAGGAGCCAGTATCCGCAGGGCTTTCGTAGTGTTTCTTCGAGATCCACACGTGCCCGGTGGAATCCGTCACCGTGACCTCGAGAGCAAGCTTCGCTCCCGTCGACTCGAGAATGCGCCCCGTCACGCTCACGTCTATGAACTCGAGGTTCGCGGGAATGACGCGCACCGCGCCCCACTGGCCCGAGGATTCGAGCGTGGCCCGCAACGTCGAGGGAATGAACCGTGATTCGGCCTTGCGGATGTCCGGATAGATGCGTTGCTTCGCGAGCTTCTCCGTGTCCTTCGCCTGCTCGGGCGTGATGTTCACGTCGAACTCGTGAATGCCGACATCCAGCAGCTCATCCTGCGGGATCTGCGTCTTCGCCTGAACCGGATTGATCTTGGGCAGGGGCTTGGTCTCGTTGACCATGCAGCCGCTCAAGTGGCAAACCACCGCCACACTCAACAGCGCCATTACTGATTGCCGCAACATACTCGACTTCTCCTGCCCTCGAGCTCGTCGCGCAGCACGCCCTGCCGTGGGCCGCGCGACCATTTACTTGCCTGAGTTCTTCTTGTATTCGATGTATTCCTTCCAGAGCTTCTCTTTCAGCTCCGGATCGGTTTCCTGTTCGGCCGCTTTGCGGAGGCGCTTCGCGACGATGTCATCGTCGCTGCCATCCGGAATCGACGGCGCCGCGGAGCCCGAGCCCTGCGCGCCCGCCCCACCGTCCTTGCCGCCTTTGCTGTCGTTGCCGTTGCCCTGCTTGTCGGACTTCAAGTCACCGGGGCGGGTCTTGCGATCGCCCTCTTTGCCGTCCTTCGGGCCTTCGGTGTCCGCGGTACCCGACTTCAAGTCGCCGTCGCGCTTGCCGTTCGAGTCGGCATCCTCGTCGCCACTCTTCTCGCTGTCGGTCGAGCCGCTGCCCGCATTCGCAGCCGCGCGTGCATCGCGCTCCTGCGCAGTTTTCTCCTGCTCCTTGCGGATTTCCTTGTCGAGCGTGCCGAGCGAGTCGTCGAGCTTGCGATCGATGGCCGCGCGACGCTCATCCGGCGTCGACGCTTTGCCCGCAGCGGAGCCTGCGGTGCCAGTCGGCTGCTTGCTGCCACTCTCAGGCGTGGCGCTGCCGCCCATCGTGCCTGGAGACTGGGTTCCGCCAGAGGGGAGCGAGGGTTCAGGCGAGCCGCCCGTCGATGGCGAGGGCAGCGACGTCGGTGAGCCGCCGGGCATCGAGGGCATGCCGCTGCCACCGCTCGGCGATGGAAGGCCCGCACCGCTCGGCGAGCCCGAACCACCCGGCACTCCATCGGAGGAACCACCGGGAGGACCACCACTCGCGCCGCCCTTCGATGCGCAGCCAGCGAGCCCTATCGAAGCGGCGAGCAGCGATGCGAGCATCGCCGCCGGCAGCAGTCGCGCGTGTGCGCGTGAGAGAGCTTTCATTTCTTCGTGCCTGTATTCGAGGTGGTTTGCGCCGTGCCCTCCGGCGAATCACCTTCGGTAAAGAAACTTCGCAGTTGATCGGCAAGGCGATTGCACGCCGCGCTCTGCACGCGCGCGATGAACGGCAGCGGCACCACGGCGCCGATGATTGCGGAAGTACCCGTAACGTTCGTGCCCACGCTGCCCGCCGATTTCGCCTGCTTCAAATCCCAGACAGTGGCTTCGTACGCAGATTCCTTTTCCCACCAGCCGAAGCCGATGCAACCGGCCGCGCCGGGCGCGGCTCCGCACGCGATGCTGCCGCCGCCATCGGTCTTCTGCGTGCTGCCGTCGAGCCAGACGACATAACGCACGCCCGATGCCGAAACCTTCTCACTGACGCCGGGCTTGGTGAGGAGCGTCGCGACCGCTTCGGGTTTCGCAGGTGCCGTGCCCGGCTCGAACCAGGGAAACATCGAATCGACGAACTCGTTGTTCCCCTTCACCGCGATGTTGGCCTTGCCGCCCTTCAACTCATCCGCGACGCAGTCCATGAAGCCATCTTCCGCACCCGCGCCTTCGACTTGCGGCTTCGCGAGAATGACGACGGCTTCGCCCTTGCCGATGTGCGTCGGCATCTCGCGCGATTCCTCGACTCGCGATTGCATGCAGCCCGAGAGCAGCAGCACGGGCAAACATACGAGCGGCGCGGAAATCAGGAGCGAGCGGGGGGCGGCGGAGCGAGACCCGACAATGAGAGCGTTCATGCTTTGATCCCTGATGAGAAACCTGCGGGGGACTGCTGATCGCGAGGTCGTGCGCACCGAGTATGCCACCGACGCGCCCGGGTTTATGACCGCATGTTGCATATCCGGTTCCCCACGTGGGAAGTCCGGATGAGCCGCACGCGGCTCAGAGCTGGAGCTGAAGTTGCGCGCCAGCGGGGCCCGGCGGACGGAACAGTGTGGTGTCGAGGGGGCGGATGCGCGCCGGATCGAGCCCGAGCTTGCGGCTCGCGACCTTGAAACGCGCGCGCAGCAGCTCGGCGTACGCGCCGGTGCCGCGCATGCGGGAACCGAAGCTCGGATCGTTGTCGCGACCGTTCCGCGCGTCGCGGACGAGCGACATCACGTGATCGGCGCGTTGCGGATAGTGCTGCGCCAGCCATTCGCGGAACAGGTCTTTCACTTCGTACGGCAGGCGCAGGAGCACGTATGCCGCCATGGTCGCGCCCGCGGCCGCGGCCGCTTCGAGAATGCTTTCGGTTTCGTGATCGGTGATCGCCGGGACGACCGGCGCCACCATGACGGCGAGCGGGATGCCGGCATCTGCGAGGAGGCGCATCGTCTTGAGACGCGCCTGCGGCGAGGCCGCTCGCGGCTCGAGCGTGCGCTTCGTGTTTGCATCGAGCGTCGTGAGGCTGATCGCGACGCTCACGAGTCGATCGCGCGCCATCGCGGCGAGAATGTCGATATCTCTCGCGATCAGCACACCTTTGGTCACGATCGACACCGGGTGGCGGCACTCGGCCAGCACTTCCAGGATGTCTCGCGTGACGTGCAGGCGCCGCTCGACGGGCTGATACGGGTCGGTGTTCGAGCCGAGCATGATTGGCTTGCACACGTAGCGCGGCCGCGCGAGCTCTTCCTTCAGAACCCGCGCGACGTCCGCCTTGTAGAAGAGCTTCGTCTCGAAATCGAGACCGGAGGAGAGGCCCATGTAGGCATGGCTCGGCCGCGCGTAGCAATAGATGCATCCGTGTTCGCAACCCCGGTACGGATTGATCGATTGGTCGAAGCCGATGTCCGGGGAGTCGTTGGTGCTGATGACGCCTTTCGCGCGATCCGGCTGCAGGCTCGTCGCAACACTTTCCGGCGCCTCTTCCTGGAACCACCCATCATCGACCGCTTCGATGCCGGTACGGTCGAAGCGGCCCGCTGGATTCGACAGCGCGCCGCGTCCGGTCAGGATGTTTTTTCCGAGGATCGTGCGGGTCACGCGCGAACTGTACGCCCATACAGGCGCAAGCGTAAAGCGCGCGACTAGGCCCCGCGGCCGGAGCTCGGCTTCGGGAAGTCATCCATCCGGCGCAGCTCCGGAAAGAGCTTCAGATACGAGGCGACGACGATGAGCGTCGCGATGCCACCGATCACGACCGAAGGCACGAGGCCGAACGCTCGCGCCGCGAGCCCTGATTCGAATTCGCCGAGCTCGTTCGAGGCGCCGATGAACATCGAGCTCACCGCGCTCACGCGGCCGCGAATCGTATCCGGTGTTTCGAGCTGCACGAGCAGCTGGCGCACGAACACGCTGACCATGTCGCCCGCGCCGAGCAGGAACAGCGCGACGAGCGACAGCCAGAACACGTGCGAGAGGCCAAAGACGATCGTTGAGAATCCGAAGAGCGCGACGCCGCTGAACATCCAGCGACCGACGTGACGTTGCAGCGGCGAGAATGCGAGCACCGCTGCGGTGAGCGCAGCGCCGATGCCTGGTGCCGAGCGCAGCACTCCATAGCCGACCGTGCCGACATGGAGCACTTCGTTCGCGTAGATCGGCATCATCGCCGTCGCGCCGCCGAACAGCACCGCGAAGAGGTCGAGTGAGATCGCGCCGAGGACCGTGCGCCGGCGAATCACGAATCGCAGGCCTTCGAGCAAATCACCGAGCTTGAAATCGCCGGCCGACGCTTCTGCGCGTACCGGCTTGATCGAGCTGATCAGCAACACCGCGAGGCTGAGAAGACACAGCACCGTGGCATACGCAACCTTCGGCCCCCACAGCAGCAGCAAGCCGGCCAGCGCCGGGCCGGTGATGACGCCGGTCTGGAACAGCGTGGCATTCACCCCGACCGCGCTCGGGAACACCGACGCAGGAACCAGATTCGGTGTGATCGCCTGACCGGTCGGCATCCAGAACGCGCGGCCGCAACCGAAGAGCGTCATCGCGACGAACACGGGCCATACGACCGTCGCGTCCGAGAGCGTGAACCACAGGAGCAGAGCGCTGCACGAGGCTTCGACCGTGTACGCGGCGATGAGGACGAGGCGGCGGTCGAAGCGATCGGCTATCTGGCCGGCCGGCAGCACCAGCAGGAAGAACGGCAGGAACTGCACCAGGCCGACGAACGCCAGCGACAGCGGATCGTGCGTGAGTTGCCACACTTGCCAGCCGACGGTCGCCCCGAGAATCTGCCAGGACAGCGTCGTCAACAGTCGGGCCGCCGCAAAGACGGTGAAGTCGCGATAACGAAGGGCGGCGAACGGAGTGAAGCTTGCGGACAGCGCGGCCGTCTGACCCGGATCGCTCATGCGAGCCGGATGGAGCGTGGAGTCACCATGGGTGCGACGAGCTTACCAGTGCGCGCGCCGCTTGCCGCGAATGGATGAACCTTCGGCCGCGCGCGCCAGCACTCATGCCCCGGCGGGGGTCTTTGGGATCGCGTGCCCTTGGGAGGACGCTGGGACCGCACACGGACCGTGCAGGCCGCATTTCTTGACGGCCCCCGCTTCTCTACCGGAAAAAATCGTCGAGCCGATTCTTTCGATACCGCGCCTACGTCTGCGGCGCCAAAAAGCGTGGTTCTTGCCGCCTGTGCTGCGCGCAGCTACGCCCGGGCGGCCGGTCTTATTCGCCGCAGTAGCTTGTTCAGCAGCGCGGGCTCGACCGGCTTCACCAGGTGCTCGTCGAAACCGGCGGCTTGCGAGCGGCGGCGATCTCCGGGCTGTCCATAGCCAGTGACGGCGACCAGTCGCATGTCGTGTCGACCGTTCTGCGCGCGCAGGCGACGCGCAACTTCGTAGCCATCCATCTCCGGCAACCCGATGTCGAGCAGCACCACGTCCGGCTCGAAATCCGGCACCGCGAGCAGCGCGGCGCGCGCCGTGTTCACCGTACGCGTCTTGTGACCCTCCATGCCGAGCAGCATCGCAATGCTGTCGGCTGCATCGACGTTGTCGTCGACGATCAGAATGCGAAGGCTCTGCGCGCCATCCACGCTCGCCGGCGGAGGCGGGGCTGCCACTTCAGCCGCGCTCTCTTGCGCGGCCTCGACGACCGGCAGGTACACGATGAACTCCGCCCCGCGCCCGAGCCCTTCGCTGTGCGCTTCGACGCGGCCGCCGTGCATCTCGACGAGGCGCTTCACCAGCGTGAGCCCGATGCCGAGCCCGCCTTCGGCACGATCGAGCGTGCGATCCGCCTGCGTGAACAGATCGAACACGTGCGGCAACAGCGCCGGCGCAATGCCGAGCCCGGTGTCGCGCACGCGAATCGCAACCCAATCGCCCTGGGGCGTGGCACTCAATTGGATCTGCCCGCCGTCATCGGTGTACTTCGCCGCGTTGTTGAGCAGATTCGAGATCACTTGCGCGATGCGCGTTAGGTCCGCCTCCAGACGGATCGGCTGCGAGGGCATCTGCAGGCTCAAATGATGCTTGCGCAAACGGATCAGCGGACGGCTCGTCTCGACGGCGGTCTGCACGATCTCGGCGAGATCCACCTTCTTCTTCTGCAGCGTGATCTGCCCGCGCACCATGCGCGAGACATCCAGCAAGTCATCGACGAGGCGCACGAGATGCTTCGTCTGCCGCTCGATCACGGCACGTGCCCATTCGATTTCAGGCCGACCCGGTGCGTGCACGTTGAGGAGCTGCGCGGCATTGCGGATCGGCGCCAGGGGGTTGCGCAATTCGTGCGCGAGCATCGCGAGGAACTCGTCCTTGCGCTGATTCACTTCCTTCAGCGCTTCCTCGGCCTCGCGACGCACGGTGACGTCGAGCACGATGCCGACGACGTGACGATGACCCGCGTGCTCCACGAGGCCCGCTTTGCTGTAGATCCAACGCGGGCCGCGCGTCGGATGCCGATACCGATACTCCAGCTCGCACGCCCCGCACGTCGTGCACTCCTCGAGCATGCCTAGCACGTTCGAGAGCTGTTGCTGATCGACGTTGGTTTGCCACGTACTGTGGGCGTGCGGCCCATCGCCGTCGACGCCAAGAATGTCGCTGCACTCGGCGGAGAAGAACATCTGCCGCGTCTCAGGATCCCAATCCCACGTGCCGATTTGCGCTACGGCGTGCGCGAGACGCAGCCGCTCCTCGCTCACCGTCACCCGGCGCTCGGCACGCGCCTTCTCGAGTGCGGGCCAGACGATGTCCGCGACGCTGCGCGTCAGACTGACGTCGGACTCCGACCACTGGCGCGGCGTGCTACTGACCACTGAAAGCAGGGCGACGACCTTTCCTTCACCCAGGAGTGGCACCGACAGCACCGCGCCAACCCCGTGAAGCCCGTACCAGGGCGCATATAAACGTGAGGTGCGTGCATCCGCCGCGGCGTCGCTGATGATGGTGGGCGCGCCTGACAAACTCTCGCTGGCAATTGCCGCGAACGGCTGCAGGCTCAGGCTGGCAATTTCGATGTGCCCCGCCCCGCCCGTGGGCTCCTCTGCGGCCGACTCGCGCAGCACGATCGCCTGATTGCTCACATCGTCGAGCTCGACCAGCGCCGCGCGGGTCGAGCCGAGCCGCTCGCGCAGACGGGCCATCGCCGTGCACACGAGCTCTTGCGGGCTGCGGATGCGTGCAAGCTCCGTCGACAACGCAAGCAGGAACGACATTCTGTCGTTCGCCGCGACGATCTCTCGAACTTCGCCCGGTGTGCCAGTCCAGGTGACGATGACGCGCTCCCCGTTCGCTGATGCCTGTAGCTGACTCAACAACGAACGGCCCACGCTCAGGTTTCCGAGTTGCACGCGTGCGTCGCGAGCTTCCCATCCGGCTTGCAATTGTTTCATCATCGCACCACTCCCTACAGACCATCCCCGATGAAAAAGACAACGACACTGTGGCTCGTTTTCTTCCCGCGCCTCTCGATATGTCTCTCTTTGGCTGCACTCCTTGTCGGTTGTGCTCCTACACGGCCGCGAGAGCCGCTTGCTACCATTCCCTCTATCGCCGACAGAGCCTTCGATGCGTTGTCGCGCCGCTACTTCGACGAAGTGCTCGCGTTACAACCCGTGAGCGCCACCGGTCTGGGCGATCACCGCTACGACAATCAACTCGATGATGTGAGTGCCGCAGCACGGGACCGCGCGCTCACCGTCGAGCGAAATTTGCTTCGCGACGTGCGTGCGCTCGATCGTGCACGGCTCTCGCGGGCGCACCAAGTCGATGCAAACATCCTCGCCAATCAGCTCGAGTACGACCTGTGGCGCATGGAGGAGTTGCAGGACTGGAAATGGAATCCGCTGCGTTACACCGGCATCGCAGGAGATGCGGTGTATTCGCTGCTCGCGCGAGATTTCGCGCCGACGCCGCAGCGTCTGCGCAGTGTGCACGCGCGATTGCAGCAGCTGCCACGCTTTCTCGCGCAGGTTCGCGCCGCGCTCGATCCTGCACGCGTTCCGAAAATTCATGCGCAGACCGCTGCACGGCAGAACGACGGTGTACTGTCGCTGATCGACGACCTCGTCGTGCCCGAGCTCGGTGCGCTGCCGGCCGCAGAACAAGCGCAGTTTCGCACCACAATCGATAAAGCGCGCGCAGCGGTGTCGGAACATCAGGCGTGGCTCGACAAGGAATTGGTGCCGCGAGCAACGGGTGACTTCCGCATCGGTGCACAGCTGTACGATCGCAAACTTCGCCTGGCGCTCGACTCTCCACTGTCACGGCAGGAGATTCGCACTCGCGCCGAACGAGAGCTAGTGCGAACGCGTGAAGAAATGTATGCCATTGCGAGCACCGTGCTGCGCGGTCGTGCAGGAGCGCCGCCGCTGCCGCAAGCGCCGAGCCCCGATGAGCAGCAGGCCGCGATCGTCGCGGCGCTGGAGCTCACCTACGCCGATCGATCGCCGCGTGACAAAGTGTTCGACGTGGCTCGCAGTTCTTATGACGAAGCACTCGCGTTCGTGCGCACGAAAGGCTTCGTGACCGTCTACGACGATCCGCTCGACATCATTCCGATGCCGCAGTTCAAGCAGGGCGTTGCGCTCGCGTACTGCGATGCGCCGGGTCCGCTCGATCGCGGATTGAAGACGTTCTACGTCGTGTCGCCGATCCCGAAAGACTGGAACGACACGCAGGTGCAATCCTTTCTGCGCGAGTACAACGTGCGCTCGATCCACAACCTCACGATTCACGAGGCGATGCCCGGTCACTATCTGCAACTCACGCATTCGAACCGCTACGAATCGCCACTGCGCGCGACACTCGCGTCCGGGACGTTCATCGAAGGGTGGGCGGTATACGCAGAACGACTCATGGTCGAAGAGGGATACCTGAACGGCGACCCGCTCATGCATCTCATGCAGCTCAAGTGGTACCTGCGCTCGATCGCGAACGCGCTGCTCGATCAGGGCGTGCACGTCGACAACATGTCGCGCGAGGACGCGATGCGTTTCATGACACACGATACATTCCAGGAAGAGCGTGAAGCCGCGGGCAAGTGGGTGCGCGCGCAGCTCACCTCTGCGCAGTTGCCGGAGTATTTCGTCGGTGCGCAGGAGCATCTCGCGTTGCGCGAGGAGGCGCGGCAGCGCTGGGGCAAGGCCTTCACGCTGCGTCGCTATCACGACGCGGTGCTTTCCCATGGCTCGCCGCCGGTGCGCTACGTGCGCGAGCTCATGTTCGATCTGCCGATCACCGCCGAATAGGTCGGCACAGCGGTTGCTGCCGCTACTTCTTGTAGACTCCACGACCCCATCCTTCCGATTTCTCCTCGAGAGACTACGACGCAGCCGATGCTCAGAGACGGCCACCCACTTCTCGTGACCTATAAATGGGCTCGGCGCATCGCCATCGGCGTGGTGGGGTTCACCGTGCTCGCGGTGGGCATCGCGATGATCGTGCTGCCGGGGCCGGCGTTCGTCGTCATCCCGATCGGTCTCGGCATTCTCGGTCTGGAATTCGCGTGGGCACGGCGCTGGTTGCGCAAGGTTAAGGAGCGCGGCTCGACACTGGTCGACTCCCTGAAGCGTTCACGCGACAAGGTCATGTGAGAGATGGCGCCGATTCCCGCGGCGGCGTAACCTCGACACAAACCCCCAGTCACTTCGAGTCGACGGCATCGTGCGGATGGAGGACGGCAGGCGGTGGCGCCAGGGACGCGCAGCCATCTTGGCTTCGTATGCGCTCGCTCTGGCGTGCGTCGCTGCGCCGTTGCAGGCCCGCGGGTTCGATGGTCTCGACCTGTCCCATGTCAATTTCGATCTGGCCGCGAGCTCGGATTATGTCGTTCACGGCATCACGCGCTCGCAGGGCGAGCCAATCCTGCAGGCGCAGCTCGGCTGGACGGGCGACTCGGGCTGGACCGTCGGCGCCTGGTTCTCGAGCGAAAACCTCAACCCTGGCCCCGGCCCGAGTCGAGAGATCGACCCCTACATCGGCAAGCGCTGGATGCTCGGTCGTAACTGGTCGCTGCGCGCTGATCTCACGCGCTACATGTTCCGTCCCGAGCTCGAGGTCGTGGCCTACGACTACACGGAGCTGCGGACGGCGCTCTCCTTCCGCGACGCCGTCGAACTCGCGGTAACCTATTCGCCGGACTACTCCGGCTACTCGTGGCGAGGCATGGCCGAGGATCGCGCCATGACGACGTATGAAGTCGCCGGCCACTTTCCGGCGACCCGCTGGCTCACGCTGAACGCGGGCATGGGTGTGAGGGACTTACAGGACGCCTTCGGTGCGAGCTACTGGTACTGGAGCGCTGGAACGGAAACGTCTTTCCAACGATGGAGCGTCGCTTTGTCCTATATCGGCACCAGTCACACCGCCACGGAGCTCTATGGTCCCCGTTATGCCGGGAACCGGTTCGTGGCGACGGTCGCGCTCCGGTTACGTTGAATGAACCGCCTGGCCGCCTGACGGAACATACCGCCTGATTCGTATGACATCGCCCGACCTCCATAACGAGCTGGCGCCCGCGGGCTCCCCAGACGATCTAGCGCTTCTCCGCCGCGTGGCCGAGGGAGATCGCGAGGCGTTTCGTCGCCTGTACTCCCACTACCACCGCCGCCTGCATCGCTTTCTGATGCGGCTGACGCGCGATCGCCAGCTTGCGGAAGAAGTCATCAACGACACGATGCTCGTCGTCTGGCAGCACGCGCGTGACTTCCGCGGCGACTCGCGCGTATCGACCTGGATACTGGGCATCGGTTATCGCCGGGCGCTGAAGTCGCTCGAGCGGCGGCGCAACTCGAGCGCGCAGGATGTCATCGTCTCCACCATCGGGATGACGCACAGCTCGCTACTCGATGCGCTTTCGCAGGGCGCCGAAACCCACAACTGGGTGGACGTCGCGCTCACTCATCTTTCGCCCGAGCATCGTCTCGTGCTGGAGCTCGCTTACTTCCTCGGCCTTTCGTGCGAGGAGATCGCCGAGGTGGCGGAGTGCCCCGTCGGCACCGTGAAGACTCGCATGTTCTATGGTCGCGAGCGGCTCCGGCAGGTGCTGGTTTCGGTCGCGACGCCGGAGCTGCGCGCATGACGTACCTGGCCGCACCCGACTGCGAAGCGATCGCCGAGCTGTTGCCGTGGCACGCGAACGGCACGCTGGGCCCCTTGGATCGCGCCACTGTCGACACTCACATCGCCGCGTGTAATGCGTGCCGCACGACGCTTGCCGTGGAGAAGCGCATCGTCGAGGCGATTCGCGCGCCGCGTGACAACGTCGAGCAGTCGCCACATGCGGGCTGGCAGAAGCTTGCCGCGCGGCTCGATGGCGAGGTCACGACCGAGCACGTGGTTGAAACCGCCGGTGCCGGCCGAGCAGCCGCACCCGTCGCGGAGCCGAGTGCTCCGATCGCGATGCCCGTGCGTCGTCGCATCAACTGGCCCGTTGCGCTGGGCGCTGCGGTGGCCGTGCAGGCGGCGGCGATTGCGGTTCTCACCGTTGCGCTCGTCCGCCATCGGCAAGCGGAGATGCTCGCCCCGAACTTCATCACGGTGACCGACCCTGATCGGACGCTCGCTGCGAAGGGCTCGCTCGTTCGCATCGCGCTCGATCACGGGGCCGATGAGGCCACGGCGCGCGGGCTCGCGCAGGCCGTATCGGGGCGCATCCTCGCGGGGCCGAGTCCCGATAACGTGTACACGTTCGAATTCTCGCCCGAGCAGGGCACGCCGAACGTAGACGAGAAAGTGACGTGGCTGCGCCGGCAGTCGCACGTGCTGCTCGTAGCGCCAGTCGTTCTCGGGCCGCGGCCCGCCGCCAAGCCGTGAGCACGGGCATGCGGCGCGTCGCGGTCATTCTCTTGATGTCGATTCTCACGGGCTGCGCGACCGCGTTGCCTGCGCGTACGCCGATGGTGTCTGCGCCTGCAGGCAGCGGCGTCGAGAGCGAGCGGCAACTCGTCGTCACGATTCGCGATGCCGCTCCGAGTTTGCGTGCGGCGCCGGGTTCCACGGCGCGCGCGTATTCCTCGCCATCGACGTATCAAGGCTCGGCCTACGCTCGCCGCATCATCGCCGCGCTCGAACGTGACTACGCCATGGACTGGGTCGCGGGCTGGCGCATCGACCTGCTCAACGTCCACTGTGCCGTCTTCGTCGCGCACGATCAGGCGACGCGCGATGCGCTGCTCGCGCGGCTCCGCAACGACTCGCGCATCGAGTCGGTGCAGACGATGAACAACTTTTCCACCAGCTCGCGCTCGGCGGAATACAACGACCCGTACTTCTCGCTGCAGAAGGGTGTCGAAGAGATCCACGTGCCCGGCGCGCACCGCTGGTCACAGGGCAAAGGCGTCACGGTCGCGGTCATCGACACCGGCGTCGACACGACCCATCCGGAGCTCGTCGGCCGTATTCGCCTCACCAAGAACTTCGTGGACAACGATGTCGAGCGGTTTCGCATGGATCGGCACGGCACCGCCGTCGCTGGCGTGATCGCCGCGCTCACGAACAACCATCAGGGCATCGTCGGCGTCGCGCCGGCTTCGCAGTTGCTCGCACTGAAGGCGTGCTGGCAGGAGCGTCCGGATGCGGCAGCGGTGTGCAACACGCTCACACTAGCCGAGGCGCTCGCGTTTGCCATCGAGAAGCGCGCGCAGGTCATCAATCTCAGTCTCACCGGCCCGCGCGATCCGTTGTTGTCGCGCCTAGTGGGGCGGGCACTCGAGCAAGGCATCCTGGTTCTGGGCGCCGCTGCGACGCCGAGCAGTGAAGATGGCTTTCCTGTTGGTGTCTCGGGCGTCATCGCCGTCGCCGACGCGGATGCCGACGATCGCCTGACCGCCACGGGCTCGCTGCATCCGACTGCGAATGTCGCGCCGATCCGCCCGCTGCTCGCAGCGCCGGGTCGCGAAGTGCTCACGCTGGCACCAGGCGCGAGCTACGACTACGTCTCCGGCGCTTCTATTTCGGCGGCTATGGTAAGCGGTGTCGTCGCGCTGCTCCTCGAGCGCAGCGATCACTTGCAAGTCGGCGAAGTTCGTTCGCTGCTCGAGCGCACCGGCTTCGCGACGGCCGATCAGTCACGGCGTCTCGTGGATGCGTGCAACGCCGTCGCCTCCATCGTGCACGCGGCCGCGTGCGCGTCCGAGATACGCACCGCCTCCGACTGAGGCCTGTTCACGTTACGCCTCGAGCGCCGCTTTCCTGATGCGCGGCGTTGACGTGTGGGAGAAGGTTTTGCGAGGTGAGTGGCACCGGGCGGGGACGGCGCGACTTGGCGTGCCGTGGCCCCTGTGAGGCCGGCAGGTAAGAAGTTGTCCGCTGCCGCGCGCACGACCTGGCGCACAGGTAAGAGGTTGCCCCTGCCGCGTGCACGACCTGGCGCACAGGTAAGAAGTTGCCCGCTCCCGCGCGCGCCATCTGGCTCAGTCCACTTAGCCGCCCGGCGATTGAGGGCCTCTTCTTAGCTTGCCGGTGATTGAGCGCCTCTTCTTAGTCGCCCCGATTTAAAGGCTTTTTCTTAGCCGCCCGGCGATGAGGGCCTCTTCGCGTGCATGCCGGAGGTGCCGAGGCTCAACGCGCATCACGGCGACGTTTCCGCGGAAACGTCCTCACTCCGCCGGCATAGAGCGCGATGCGCGATGCGCCTGGGCGAGTAGCACCTCGGTGGCAAGGCTGTAGTCCATGCCGAGGCTCAACGCACATCACCGCGACGTTTCCGCGGAAACGTCCTCACCCCACCGGCACAAAGCGCGATGCCCGATGCGCCTGGGCGAGCAGTACTTCGGTGGCGAGGCTGTAGTCCATACGCTCCCCGCGCCAGCGCGTGACGGCGGTGGCGGGAGTGATGCGGATACCCTCATGGCGGTGCTGCTCGGGGAGGTTGCGCCAATCGAAGGGCTGCGTACGGCCGGCAGGGGTGCTGTCAAAGGCTCGGCCATCGGGCCTCACGAAGCGGAACGTGTTCTTGTCGAGCACTTCGACACGAATGCCGCCCTCATGGACCAGTCGGTGATGGAAGTGGCACAGCGAAACGAGATTTGAGGGCTTGGTTTCGCCTCCCTGCGCCCAGTGCTTCACGTGATGCGCATCGACGCAGCGGGTGTGGGTGCAGCCGGGAAAGCGGCAGCCCTGATCGCGGGAGCGAAGCGCCCGGCTCAAGCCCGGCGAGATCTTCCGCGTCTTCCTTCCGACGCTCAAGGGCTCACCCTCGGCATTCTCAACCAGCATGACGACACTGCAGTCGCACCCCAGCCGCCGGACCGTTTCAGCGGCAAGGGAGGGGCCGTGCTCAAGCTCGCAGCGTCCGGCCGTGCCGTCTCGAAGCGTCTCCGCATCGACGTGCACCACGATCTGGTGCCGCTCACCGCCGCTTAAGGTCTCGGCGCCGTGCTTGAGGAAGCTCTCGGCCAGCACCGCCAGCGCATCCGCTCGCCGCATCGGGCGGCTGGGCACTTCATTCGGCTCACCGCTCCATTCAGGGTCGGCGCGCTGTCCGGAGGACGTTTCCGCGGAAACGGGCGGTGCGGAGAGGGCATCAACTCCCGCCTCCAGTGCCTGGATTAGGAGTGCTCCAGCCTCCGCCGGCAGCCGGGCCTTCACGATGAGCGAGCCGTCCTCATCGAAGTGGTAGTGCAGGCTACGCCCCGCGTACTGACGAGCCTCGCGGGAGAGCTCCTCCGCCTCCTGCGCCCGACGGAACTGTCGCACCAGCTGTTCAACATGCTGAGCCGTGCCGTGCAGGGCGATCGAGAGCAGGTAGTCCTCGATCTCAACCGTTGCGATGCGGCTCATCGCCCGCACCTTCGAATAGCTCACTTCACCGCGGGCCATGGACGCAGAGATCTGCGGCAATCTCTCGAGCGCCTGCGCGACCCGCACTTTCTCCCGAGCCGCTCCCAGATCGATCCCGCACTTAAAATTCAACCAGTGCGCACAGGAGCGGCATGCGCCATCGGACCACCGCTGCCGCCGATCGAACTCGGCCACCAGTGTGAGCCAGCGGTACTGAGCGGCATTAAGGTGCCCGGCAAGCTCCGTGATCTCGGCTTCGAGCTCATCGAGCGAACGGATAACTGCGGGAGGAGAGTTCCGATCCATGGAGCGACTCCGAAAGATGTGGCGAAGTGCCTTATTCTACAGCACTTCCATCCTCTGTACCGACTTCGATACGAGAAATCACCGCCCTCGTCACACGCCTGCCTTACGTCGTGCGCGCGGCAGCGAACAACTCTTCATCCCCAACCCCGCAAAGCAAAGCCGCGTGCCCCGATCCCTCTTCGCCGCCGTCGGCCCGCCCCGCTGCCACTCGCAAAACCCTTCTTACTACCGCCTAATACCCCATCCGTTCGAGCTGTCGATCGTGCGTGCGCGCGAGCAGAACCACGGCCGTCGTTGCGCCAACGAGCGCCATGAACATATCCCACTGTGTATCCCACACATCGCCCTGCGTGCCGAGAAAAGCGGTTGCGCCCTCGCCCGCGATGAGCGCAGTCCACCATTCGATGAGCTCGTAGCACGCGCTGATCGCGAGACAGATCGCCACGACGATGACGGACAGCCAGCCGCCGCGTTTCAAAGGCGTGCGGCGGAGCAGGATTTCACGCGCGACGATCGCGGGCACGAAGCCCTGCGCGAAGTGGCCGATGCGGTCGTACGGATTGCGTGAGAAGTCGAGCGCGTGCTGGATCCAGAAGCCGAGCGGCACTTTCGCGTATGTGTAGTGCCCGCCGACCATCAGAATCACCGCGTGAACGGCGATGAGCCCGTACGCTAGCGGCGTGAGCTCGAAACGCTTGCGCGTCGAGAACAGCAGCGGCAACGCGATGAGCACTGGCGCCACCTCGAGCCACCACGTCGATCGTTCGTAAGGCGCGATGCCAGTGATGACGAGACCTGCAATCGCGACGAATGCAAACAGCGCGAACACGCAAACCGAGCCTAGAGGGAGGTGGCGAACGCGACGATGTGACGCGCGATCGCTTCCGGGTCTTCGAGATGCATCAAGTGGCCGACCTTGGGCACCTCCACGAGCCGCAGGTTGCGGAAGAACTGGCGCAGGTACTCCTCGCTCGCATCGGAGCCCACGCGCGCGCGAATGTCCGATAGCTCCGCGAGCACCAGGAGCATCGGCGCCTCGAAACGCCGCCAGCACGCCTCGGCCTCTTCGCGCCGGTACAGCACCGGGCTCAAATTGCGATGTCGCGGATCGAAGGCGAGCACGAAGCCGCCGCGCTCATCGGGCTTCGTCCAGGCGCGCGCAAGAAATTCCGCGCGCGCCATCGGCATGCTCGGGTTGCGCGAGACGATGAACTCCGCGAGCGCGCGCGTGCTCGGGTAGCGCCGCTCGCGCGGCGGATTACGCAGTTGATCGAGCCACTCGATGAAACGGCCCGGCGCATCCTCAGCGGAGCTGCGACGCAGGCCGATGCCTTCGAGATTGACGAGCCATTCGATGCGCGTCGGTCGCAGGCCGCCGTACATCGTCGCGACGTTGCCGCCCATGCTGTGCGCGATGATGCGCGCCGGCGCGGCGGGCGTGAGCACGTCGAGCAGCGCTTCGAGATCGGCGTAGTAATCGGGGAACCAGTAGCCCTGCTGCGGCCACTCGCTGCCGCCGCAGCCGCGCCAGTCGAGCGCGACGCACGACCAGTCCTCCGGCAGGCAATCGACGAGGAATTGCCAGGTCTCCCCGCAATCCATCCACCCGTGCAGCAGCACGACGGGATGCTCGGTTTTCGGGCCCCACCAGGACAGGCGGTGGCGCAATCCGCGCAGTGACACGTGTTCGTGCCAGGGTGTGCGTCGCGGCGGCGCGATCATGGGCGCGCTTCGACCCTGTCGCGACGTCGGGACAATTGCGCCGAGCGCTCGTGCGGGCCCATCATGCGCGCGTGAATACTCCGACCACCGATTCGCCACCCGTCGCGCCCGAGAACCTGTCCGAGGACGCGCGCACGTGGGGCATGATCGCGCACTTCTCGGCGCTCGCGTTCTTTCTGCTGCCGCCAGTGGGAGGCGTACTCGGGCCGCTCGTCGTGTGGCTGCTCAAGAAGGACCAGTATCCGTTCGCAAGCGAGGCGGCGAAGGAATCGATCAACTTCAATATCGCCGTGCTCATCGGCTACGCGGTGTGCGCGGTGCTCGCCTTCGTGTTCGTGGGCATCGTGCTCGGCTTCGCGCTGTTCCTGTACTGGCTCGTGATGACCATCGTGGCTGGCGTCAAAGCGAGCGAAGGCCTCCACTACCATCACAGATTCACACTGCGCCTGATCAAATAGTCCAGCGCGCATCACGCGCCGAGAAAGATCTGGTAGGCCGCGTTGCCGGTTTCATCCGTGTAGGCGTAGTGCAGCTCCTTCAGATGATCGAGGAATTCCGTGCGCTCCGCCGGCGGCACCTGGATGCCCGCGACCACTCGCCCGTAATCCGAGCCATGATTGCGGTAGTGGAACAGGCTGATGTTCCAGCGCGCGCCCACCGCTTCGAGAAAGCGTACGAGCGCTCCCGGCCGCTCCGGAAACTCGAACCGGTAGAGCAACTCGTTCTGGATGCCGCGTGCCGGACCACCGACCATGTAGCGCACGTGCAGCTTCGCCATCTCGTTGTCCGTCATGTCCTGCACGCGATAGCCAGCGCCGCGCAGCGAGGCGATGACGGCATCGCGCTCCTTGCGGCCTTGTGAGGTGCCGCAGCCCACGAAGATCTGCGCGGGATGACCGGCTTCGTAGCGGTAGTTGAATTCCGTGACACTGCGCCGGCCGAGCGCCTGGCAGAACTTGAGGAAGCTGCCCGGCTCCTCCGGAATCTCCACTGCCAGCAGCGCTTCGCGCTCGCCGCCGAGATCCGCGCGCTCGGCAACGTGCCGCAGGCGATCGAAGTTCATGTTGGCGCCGCTGTTGAGCGCGACGATGCGTTTGCCGCTCCAGCGCTCACGCTCGAGGTATTTCTTGGCGCCCGCCACCGCGAGGGCGCCGGAGGGCTCGACGATCGAGCGCGTATCTTCGAACACATCCTGGATGGCCGCGCAGATCTCGTCGCTATCGACGAGCAGCACTTCATCGACGTATTGCTGGCAGAGGCTGAACGTTTCCTCGCCGACGCGCTTCACCGCGACGCCGTCCGCAAAAATGCCGACGCGATCGAGCGTGACGCGCTTCTTGGCACGCAGCGACTCGTACATCGCCGCCGCATCCTCGGGCTCGACGCCGATGATCCTGATGTTCGGATGCAGGTACTTCACATACACGGCGATGCCCGAGATGAGCCCACCGCCGCCGATCGGCACGAAGATCGCATCCACCTCGCCGCCGGTCTGCCGCAGGATCTCGACCCCGATCGTCCCCTGCCCCGCGATGATGTCGGGGTCGTCGAACGCATGCACGTAGATGAGATTGCGGTCGCGCGTCAGCTCCATCGCGTGCTCGTAGGCGCTGTCGTAGTCATCGCCGTGGAGCACCGCTTGCGCGCCGAAGTCCTGCACGGCCTGCACTTTGATGTGCGGCGTCGTTTCCGGCATGACGATGGTCGCAGGCACGCCGCGCTTCTGCGCAGCGAGGGCGACACCTTGCGCGTGATTGCCGGCGGAGGCACAGATGACGCCGCGCTTCGCCGCGTTCTCCGAAATGAGCGCGATGCGGTTGTAGGCGCCCCGGAGCTTGAACGAGAAGACGGGCTGCAGATCCTCACGCTTCAGCAGCATCGTGTTGCCGAGCCGGCGCGACAGGCGCGGCGCGTGATCGAGCGGAGACTCCATTGCCACGTCGTAGACCCGCGCCTTCAGAATCCGCTCGATATAGGGACTCGCCACAACCACTCCGCCGGAACGAAAACTCCCGGGGAGCTTAGCTATTCTCGCGGCGGCAGTGCAGGAATCTCGACGACGCGGAACGGAGGGCGGTCGGGAAAGTGGCTGAGGAGCAGCGGCAGGGCGACGTTGTACACGGGCGTGCCCTTGCTCGTGCGCCCTTCCAGGGCACCGTGGTGGGCGTGCCCGTGAAAGACGACGTTGACGGGGTAGCGATTCAGCGGCTCTTCGAGCCGGCTCGTGCCGAGATACGGAAAGATCTCGACGGGCTCGCCCTCGACGGTGTCGCGAATCGGCGAGTAGTGCAGCACGGCCACCCGTTGCGGCGTGCGCAGCCGGGCAAGCGCCCCTTCGAGCTTCATCGCCTCTTCGATGGCGTACTGGACGAATTGCTTCACGCCCGGCTCGCCCCACGCACCGAGCGTGCCGCGCCCGAATCCGCCCGGAAAACCTTTGACTCCCGCGAAGCCGATGCCGTCGATTTCCACGGCTTCGCCGTCGAGCATCTTGACGCCGCCGTCGGTGAGGATGCGGCACACCTCGACCTGCTGGCTCGATTCGTAGTCGTGGTTCCCGAGCACCGCGACCATCGGAATGCGCACGGACGAGGTCAGCTCCTTCACCAGGATCTGCGCCTCTTCCGGCAAGCCGTAGTCCGTGAGATCGCCGCAGAGGAGCAGCACATCCGCCTGATCGTTCACGGGCGCGAGCCGCGGCCCCAGCTGGCCCTGCGACGTCTTCTTGATGTGAAGGTCGCCGACTGCCGCCAGGCGCACCGCTTGCTGAGCCATGAGTACAGGGATCCTTCGCTCTCTCTCGTTTTGGCTCGACGGAGCAATATGCATGCCCATCGCAACGGCGCCTGAAGCGCCGGCGCTCGAAGACGCCGTGGAGAACAGCTCCCACGCCTTCTATCGCCACGTGATGTCGCGGCTCGAAGCGGCCGGCGTGCCGTTTCTCGTGGGCGGAGCCTACGCGCTGTTTCACTTCACGAGCATCGAGCGCAACACGAAGGACTTCGACGTCTTCGTCCGACGCGATGACATCGAGCGCGCGATCGCCGCGCTAGATCTCGAGGGCTGGCGTACCGAGCTCACGTATCCGCACTGGCTCGGCAAGGTGTACTGCGGCGAGGACTTCGTCGACATCATCTTCAGCTCGGGGAATGCCGTCGCCACCGTGGACGACGAATGGTTCGCGCACGCGCCCTACGGTGAGGTGCTGGGCCGGCGGGTGAAGCTGTCGCCAGCGGAAGAGATGATCTGGTCGAAGGCGTTCATCATGGAGCGCGAGCGCTTCGATGGCGGCGACGTGCATCACCTGCTGCTGAGATGCGGCGCGTGCCTCGACTGGCCGCGACTCTTGCGGCGCTTCGGCACGCACTGGCGCGTGCTGCTCTCGCACCTGATCACGTTTGGGTTCGTGTATCCGGGGGAGCGCACGACCATCCCCGCATGGGTGATGGATCATCTGCTGAACGGAGTGCAGCGCGAGCTGCAGGCGCCGCGCGTGAACGCGCGAGTGTGCTTCGGGCCGCTGCTATCGCGCGCTCAATACCTGATAGATATCGAACAATGGGGCTATGACGACGCGCGCCTCGGGCCGAAAGGCTTCATGAGTGACGACGAAGTCGCGCAATGGACCGCGGCCGCCATCGAGGCGCAGGCGAAGCAGAACGCTCAGCGTTGAGCGGTGCGCTCCGCGGTCTGCCGCACGGCAAATCGGAAGCTCGTCTTGCCGATCGACACCGTATCGCCGTCGCGCAGCGTATGCCGCGTGATCCGGCGATTGTTGACCGCCACGCCATTCGTGCTGTTCAGGTCTTCGATGATGGTGTGGTTCGGACCCGCGAGAATCACCGCGTGATTGCGACTGATGAACTTCGCGTCGATCTGCAGATCGTTGTCCGGCGTGCGCCCGATGGTCGTCTTGCGGCCTAGCACGTGCACGACCTCCGAGTCGCCGTCCGTGCGGATCAGCAATCGCACCGCGCCTTCCGGCGCGATCTCAACGTGCGGCCCGCTCTGCGCAGCCGGATCGAGACGTTTGATGCTCTGCTGGATGTTGCCGAGGAGCGCCGCGCTGTTCGCCGCTTCGGTCTCGAGGCGGTGAATGAGCGAGTCGCGCTCGGCGAGTGACTGACGCGCCGTTTCGATGGTGCTGCGCCACTCTTCGTGCGTACGTGACAGCTCGTCGAGCTTGGTGCTCTTGGTGCGCAATTCGGCTTCGACGCGATGGATCGCATCTTCCGCCGCGCGCAGATCGCCTTCGAGCTCGGTGCAGCGATTCAGGCTCGCACGCAGCTCTTCCTGCAGCTGACGCAGGGATTCGGCCTGATCGTCCGTGCGGCGCTCGAGATCCATGGCCCGCGCCTCGGAGGCGGCGAACCGGTTGATCTGCTCGTCGCGCTCGGCTTCGACGCGCAGCGTCGCGGCAATGCGCTCGGCGATTTCCGCGCGCGCCACGGCGAGATCGCGCTCGAGAACTTCAGCGCGCAGCTGCCCGGAGCCGAGGCGCTTCTCGAGCTCCGCTCGCGAGGTGCCCGCGGCAGCGAGCGCGTTCTCTTTCTCCGCGAGCGTCGCGTTCACATTGGCCAGCGAGGCTTCGAGCGCTGTGAGCTTGCTTTGGAGCGAATCCCGATCTCGCGTGAGCCGCTCGATTTCTCGCGAGCGCTCGGTGACGGTTTCGTGCTGCGTGCTGGTCGTGGTCTCCAGCGCACGAATGCGCTCGGTGCGCGCGCCCAGCGTTTCACCGAGCGAGTTCACCGACTCCTGAAGTTTCGCGCGCGTGCGTTCGGACTGTTCGAACTCGACGTTGCGCTGAGCGAGAGAGGCGGCGAGCGAAGCCACTTCGCGCTCGAGCGCTTCGACGCGCTGACTCCGATCGCCGAGATCGGTGCCGAGATCACGAGAGCGCGCGGTTTGCGTCGCGAGCTCCTGCTGAAGAGCCGCGATCTGCGCGTCGCGCGAGCCGATCTCGCCGTCGAGACCGAGCAACTGCTCGTCGAAGATGTTGCGACGGCCTTCGAGCGAATGCAGCGTCTCCAGGTAGTGTGCGTTGCGTGCTTCGAGATCGCTGATGTCGCGTCGCGCCGTGGCGAGCTGTTGATCGCGCGCGGTGAGTTGGGCGGCGAGCTCGTAGTCGCGACGTTCGGCGGCGCGTACCGATGAATCGCGATCGGCAAGCGTCGTCTGCAGATTCGTCGCGCGCAGCTGCTCAGCGGCGAGCTCGTTGCGCAGCGAGGCAAGTTGGGAATTCAGCGCAGCTTCGCGCTCAGCGGCCGCGGTGGCGAGCGAAGCGACACGTTCTTCAGCAGCCGCCAGCGATGAAGCAGCGCGCTGCTCGGTAGCCGCGCGTTCGGTGCGTGCAGCTGCGAGCTCGCGCTCGAGCTCCAGCAGCCGCTCACCTTTACGAGTGAGCCGCTCCTCCACATCGCGCAAGCTCGCGGAGAGCGAACGCAGGTCGACCTCGAGTTGCAGGGTGCGATCGACTGTCGGCACAACGGGCGATGCGGCAGCTGCAGAGGCAGCGGACGCTGCCGCGGCGGCAGACGCACTCAGTGCGGGCATGTGCCACGTGTCCGTGCTGCTGCCTTTCTCGTCCGTCAATGCGGCTTCGTACGCCGCGACGTCGAGCACAGGCAGCTCGGCAGTGGTCTCGATATCCGCTTCCTTGGATGTGGGAATACTCTGGCGTTGCACGCTCATGCGCGCGTCCCCTTCTGTTCTTGTGGCAGCGAATATAGCGCGCGAACGATGCACGGGGTGTGCCCGCCAGCGAAATTGTGATGGCGCTCAAGGGAGATGACTTAATCGCGCCATCCAAAGAGGGAACCGGCGTGGAAAAACGTCGCGCCTACGCTACGCGCCGAGAAATTCCTTCAGGGGCGCCGCCACCGCATCCGCCCCCTGATCGAACACACCGGCACCAAACTGCGGCAGCTCGAGTGAGCGGGCACGAGGCAGGAAGTCCCTCGCGCGCTGCGTGGAATCCCAGAGTTCGTCCTTTGTGCGCGCGATCAGCACAGGCTGCCCGATCTGGCGCAGACGCTCGGCCTCGGGCGAGGCCGGCACTCCCAACATGACGACACGCCGCACCTGCTGCGGACGCGCCACGGCCAGCTCCGCCGCAACGAGCGAGCCGCTCTGGTACCCGAGTACGTCGACCTGGCGGAACCGCATGTTGTCCAGGAAGTCCCCCAGCGCCGTGGCCGTGTCGACGACACCCAAGCGGGTGGCCGCGCCGTCCGATTCGCCGCAACCCGGGAGGTCCGGCGCGTAGACGGAACGATCCCGTCCGAGAAGCGGCAGGAAACGCTGGAAAACCCGGCCAGTCTGACCGGTGCCGTGCAGGCACAGCAGCGCCGTGCCTTCCTCGAAGCCACCGCCCGGCGGAATCGCGTTATGCACGTGCAGCTGCCCGTAACGGCATTCGAAGTAGCCCCGCCGAACACGCGGTTCGCTGTTCTGCAGACGGGTGGCTACGGTTCCCTTTGGCATGCAGTGGCTCCAGCTGCGCGCTTTGGACGGGTGGCGCGGCAGTATACGGGGGCGAAGAGGTACAGTGAGCACTTCGCGTCTCAACCCGATGGGAGAGAAACGCATGCGCACATCGCTGTTCCCCCTTATGTCTGCGCTCGCTCTCGCACTCGGCTGCTCTGCGGCCTACGGGGGCGTGTATCTCGAGAGCACGTCGACCGGCGAAAACAAGGCCACGCCCAAGGTCGCCCACATGTGGTTCGATGGCGGGCGCATGCGCTCGGAGTCGGCAGACGGCACGGTGGCCATCTTCAAGGACCGCACGATGTACACCCTCGATCCCGCCACGAAGTCCTATCGCGTGATCGATGAGGCCACCGTCACGCGCCTGAGCGGCGGCATGGCGGATGCGCGCAAGCAGATGGAAGAGCGCATGGCCAACATGACGCCCGAGCAGCGCGCGATGGTCGAGAAAATGATGGCCCGCGCGGGCGGCGCCGCCCCCGGCGCGCCGGCTGCGAAGCGCGTGCTGAAGAACACCGGACGCGCCGAGAAGGCGGCCGGCATCTCCTGCACCGTGTGGGAAGCCACCGTCGATGGCGTGAAGGACGAGGAGCTCTGCGCCGCGAAATCGTTCCCCGGCGGGGATGAGGTCACGAAGACCTTCAAGGAAATCGGCGCGATGCTCAAAGGCTTCACCGAGCAGATGAGCAAGGGGTCGCGCAGCGGCGCCACCCAGCCGTGGCGCGACATGGAAACCCTCAACGGCGTGCCGATCATCCAGCGGGATTTCGAAAACGGTAAGGTCACGAGCGAGACGCGCCTCACAGCTGCGCGAACCCAGCCGGTTCCGGGCGCTCAGTTCGAGGTACCCGCGGGCTACACTGAGCGGAAGATGGGCGTTCCGACCGGAGCCCCGAACTAGCGGAGACCGTCATGAAACGAATGCTGATCCCGCTGACACTGCTCGCGCTGTTGAGCGGTTGCGGGCTTGCCGAGACTGCCTCGACCACGGCGACCATCGCGGAAAGCGAGGCGCAGCAGGCGAAGCAGGCCAAGGAAATGCAGACCAAGATCGAAGCGAAGATCGAGCAGAACGAGCGCGCGCACATCCAGCAGCGCCAGGATGCCGAGGCGGCGAGCGATTAGCATTTGAGCATCCGCCTCGGTGCCGGGGTTTTCCCGCCGGCACCGAGGCGTTTCGAGTGGGGCCGGACTAGCGGTGCTTGCGCGCCTTGCCCTTCTTCTTCGCCGCCGACTTCTTCTTGCCAGCCGCCTTTCTGGCGACCTTCTTTTTCGCTTTCCGGGCCGCGGACTTCTTCGCCGCCTTCCTGGCGACTTTCTTCGCGGCTTTCTTCGCCGGTGCCTTCTTCTTCGCTGCCGCCTTCATGGGCGGTTTCGGCGCCGAGGCGGCCGGTGCCGCTGCGGGCTTCGCAGTAGTCGGCTTCGCCGCAGGTGCAGCCGCCGGTGCTGCAGCGGGCTTCGACGCAGCCGGAGCAGGCGCCGGTTTCGCTGTCGATGGCGGGCTCGCGGGAGCGGCCGCAGCAGCGGGTTTCGACGCCTTGGGCTTCGAAGCCGAAGCCGGCTTCGCTGCCGGTTTCGCAGGCTCGGCGGCGGCCGCCATCGGCTTCACTTCCATCACCGCGAAGGCCACGCCTTCCGGATCGAGCGCCTGCGCGATCCACGTTCCGCCGGGCACTTCCATCGGGCCGTTGAGCACACGCCCACCTGCGGCCTTCACAGCATTCGCCGCCTTGCCCACATCATCGACGCGCACGTAGCAGAGCCAGCTTGGCGCATCGCCCTGGCGTGACTTGAAGGCGCCGCCATACTGCTCACCGCCGTGCAGGAACAGGTGGTACATCCCCATGTCGCCCATGTCGTGCTTCGGGCCGACTTCCCAGCCGAAGAGCTTCGCGTAGAAGCCGAGCGCCGCATCGGGATCGGTCGTCGAGAGCTCGTGCCAGCCGAAGTCGCCGCTGGCCGGCGCTGCCCCGTTGGCGGGCTGGCTCGACTTGTAGATGGCGAACTCGGCCCCCTGCGGATCGGTGAGCACGGCGTAGGAGCCGCCGTTCGGCAGGCCGCTCACGTCCTTCACCACCTTGCCGCCCATCGACTTCGCTTGCGCGACGGTGGCGTGCGGATCGTCCACGCCCACGTACGGAATCCAGTGCGGACCAGCCGTGGCCCCCGCGGGCATGCCCATGATGCCGCCGACGGGACCGCTCTTGGCCATCATCAACGTGTACGACGCATCGTGCTCCCACGCCTGCGACTTCCACGAAACCACCTTCGGATAAAACGCGCCGGCGGCTGCGGTGTCGGCTGACAAGAGCTCGTGCCACACGAATTTGCCCCGGGGATCGGCTGTGCTCATGGCGATTTTTTCCCTTGTTGCTTGAATATGAGCGAGGAGTCGGCGCGCCATTCTCCACCGCTGCCGTTCAGAGTAAATACCCCGCAACGATTTCAGCATGACAAAAAAAGGGCTGGCAGCTCGCACGCGTCGTGCATGCGGTCGATGGAGCGCTCGGCGCGCCGCGCCGACCGGGTGTGCGTTGCTGGTGAGTGGCAGGCGCCGTCACAATCGGCGCCCGCTGGTTGAAGGTTGTCCCCATGCCGCCGCTGCGCTCCCTGTCGCTCCGCGTCGTTCTCTCCTTCACGCTCGCACTCGCTGTCATGCCGCTGCATGCGCAGACCGCTCCGTTTTCCGCAGAGCGGCTGTGGGCGCTCGACCGGCTGGGTGAGCCTTCCGTCTCCCCGGACGGACGCCTGGCCGTGCTGGCCGTCACTCACTACGACGTGGCGGAAAACAAAGGCCTGACCGACCTCTGGCTGCTGCCCACTGCCGGCGGACCGGCGCGGCAGCTCACGAGTGACCCGGCCCCGGATACCCAACCCACCTTCAGCCCCGACGGCAAATGGATCGCCTTCGTCTCCCGGCGCGGGGATGACAAGCAGAGCCAGATCTACGTCATTTCCATCGACGGGGGCGAGGCGCGACGCCTGACCCAGGTACCAACCGGCGCATCGGTCCCGAAGTGGTTCCCGGACAGCAAGCGCATCGCCTTCATCACCCCGATCTGGACTGATCTCGTGCGCTGGGAAGACCAGGGGGCGCGGCTGCAGGAGCGGCAGGATTCGAAGATGACCGCGCGGGTCTGGGAGAAAGCGCCGATCGCGTACTGGGATCATTACCTCGACGAGCGCGAGCCGCACCTCTTTTCCGTGCCGCTCGAGGGCGCAGAGCCACAGGCCATCACGCGCCTGTCGGGCTACTCGCTCTCGAAGCAGGACGTCGACGGCTTCAGCTACGACCTGTCCCCCGATGGGCTCGAGGTCGCCTTCAGCGCCGACGTGGACAAGACCGGCGTTGAGCCGAACTTCGATGTCATCGTGTTGCCGACCTGCGGGTGCAAGCCGGCGCGCGACATCACCACCGGCAACCCGGCCGACGATACCGAGCCGCGCTACAGCCCGGATGGCCGCTGGATTTCCTTCGCGCAACAGCGCATCCGCGGATTCGGCGGCGACAAAGAGCGGCTGATGCTGTTCGACCGCCGAGCGGGATCCGCACGTTCGCTCACGGAAAGCTGGGATCGCAGCGTGTCGCACGCGAGCTGGTTGCCAGGGTCGAAGGCCCTCGTGTCTGCGGCCGAAGATGCCGCGACGATCCGCGTGTTTCGGTTCGAGCTGTCGGGCGCCGCACCGAAGGCGATCACGACGACTCCGAGCTTCAGCGGCCTGTCGGTGCCGACAACTGCGGGCGCGGGCGTCATGGCGCTTCGGCAAAGCTTCACCGAACCGCCGACGCTCGTGCGGCTCGACCTTGGCAACAGCAAGGTCACTAAGCTCTCCTCGTTCAATGACGCACGGCTGGCCGAGGTGTCGTTCGGCAAAGTCGAGAGCGTCACGTACAAAGGCGCGCGCAACGATGACATTCAGATGTTCGTCGTGTACCCGCCGGGGTTCGATCCGGCGAAGAAGTATCCCGTGTACATGGTGTTTCACGGTGGGCCGCACAGCGCGATGACCGACAGCGTGCAGTGGCGGTGGAACGCGCATGTATTCGCGAGCTGGGGCTACATCGTCACGTGGCACAACTTCCACGGGTCGAGTGGATTCGGGCAGGCGTTCACGGACTCGATCAATCCCGACTGGCTCACACTGCCGTACGAAGACACGATCAAGGCAGCGCAGTGGCTAATGGCGCAGCCGTATGTCGATCGCGACCGCATGATCGGCGGCGGTGGCAGCTACGGCGGATATCTCACGACGGTGCTCCTCGGCCGTGAGCATCCGTTCAAGGCGCTCGTCGCACACGCCGCTGCGTACGATCTCTACACGCAAATCTCGGCGGATTACGGTGCGGAGAAACCGCGGTTCGGGCCGTATTACGAACGCGCGCAGCAGTTCGCGAATATCTCACCGCACACGTTCGCTGCAGGGTTCAAGACGCCAACGCTCATCATCCACAACCCTTTCCAGCACATTGGGATCCTAAGCTTAGAATTCCACGTGGACAAGTTGTCGCGG